>TARA_B110000037_G_scaffold168540_1_pt1 | contig 18395 bp, 15 predicted proteins | sample TARA_B110000037 | Tara Oceans TARA_B110000037 (sample SAMEA4397196) | marine metagenome | biome: Polar Biome; feature: [MIX] marine epipelagic wind mixed layer (ENVO:01000061); material: water (ENVO:00002006), including particulate matter (ENVO:01000060) such as... | depth 10-100 m
CTAATTCAGAATCTATAACGTAAATTAATCATGAACGACATTTCCTTGTTGATCAACATGTGTTTTAATTAACTTTTTCTTAATTATTGCTTCTACAGGAAATAGGATAAGTCCAAGAAGTGCATTAAGGCCCACTTTAATGAACACAACGTTGCCGATTTCTCCTTCAAAAACATCTTCAATATAGTTTATTCCATACTCAAATACAATGATTATTGCAATTGAGGCTAAAATTGTAGCAATTCTTGACCCTCCTGTTCTTCTACCATAAAATACAGCAAGCAAGAGCATTAAAACAATCAGTAGTATTTGTATAATATAAAAGCCTGTACTGTCATAAAGTGGAGTTTTAATTTCAAATCCATAGGAAGCTACGCTACTTTCTGTATTGTCAGAATTAATTGCAACTACTTCAAAAGTGTACTTTTTTGGTCTAAGATTGGTGTAAGCAGATTCTCTTCTGTAAGAGGTATCCCATTTAGATTCTTTATAATTAATTAAACGGTATCTGTATTTAACTTTTTTGGGATTATTTAAGCTTATTCCCGTAAATAAAAAAGTAATATCATTGTCTTCTGCATCAAATGTTTTATTAAAGGGATATAGCGCTTCTAGTCTGTTTACTTTTAATTTGTCATTTAAATTTATTTTTGGTTCAATATTGTTCGCGAAATCTATATTAGGGTTGTATTTAACAGCTCCTAAAATTGTCCCGAACCAAAGGTTGCCATTTCTGTCGATAGCTGCACTATTTGGATTTACTTCAACACCTAAAAAGCCTTCTTGTTTGCCATAATGAGTAAATTCATTTAGTTTTCTGTCGTATTTCTCAATACCATAAGTAGTTCCAAACCAAATGTTATTTTCCCTATCAGCAACTATTGCATAAGGCGTCTCACTTTTCATTCCGTTACTTTTGTTATAATTAACGAACGTTTTCCCATCGTAATGATATAACCCCCCGGTATAACAACCTATCCACAATTCATCATTATTGTCTAATGCCAGTGACAAAATAACTTTGTGCTTCAGGCCATCTTTTTCATCATAAATCCTAAACTTTTCACCATCATAGCTTGTAAGACTACCCCCTAAAACAGCAAACCACAATACTCCCTTTTTGTCCTTTACGATTTTTACAATACTATTTCCGCCAAGTCCATCTTCCTCAGTGAAAACAGTCATTTTTTGAGTCATTTTATTAATTCGAGCCACACCACTTCTAGTTCCAACCCAAATATTTTGATCATCGTCTTCACAAATGCTCATTATTACATCTCGAATATGAGCTTCAATATTTATTTGTTCATATTTCCCTTGGCTTCTTCTTCTAAATAAGTTTCCAGTTCCAGTTCCAAACCATAAATCTTTATCAGAATCCTCAAAAATGGCCATAACAGGCAATTCACTAAGTCCCTTAATGTTATATTTTCCTACCACTAACGAGTCATTATTTACATTATCGGCATTCATTAGTTGTGAAACACCAAGATTAGTTCCTAGCCAAACATTTCCATCTTCACCTGTCGCAATACTCCAGATGATATTATTAGTCAACCCAATACTTTCGTCATATAGTATGAAATAATCCGAAGTGAATTGATTCAAGCCAACATCTGTACCTATCCATATCGTGTTTTCACGATCCATATAAAGTGACTTGATGTTGTAAAAACTTAATCCTTGTTCAACACTATAGTGTTTGAATTTATATTTATCGTCCTCTTTAACACAAACTTTTAGCCCATCATTAGAAGTGCCAATCCAAAGTTCTCCATGATTATCTTTTAAGAAATTTGAGACGTGATCAGATCCTAATTCTGTTTCGGCGTTCATTATATTGATAGAAGAACGTCCCTTGCCAGAAGTTACTTTTTCATTATCTTCAATTTCCCAAAAACTAACACCTCCATTTGTACCTACCCATAATTCATTGTCGTACTCTATGAGTGCAGTTATATGATCTCCTGATAGACCACTTTCCTCAGTTAAGTTAAAAACCTCTGCTTTTTCGTCTAATAAGTCTTTCAAATTAAAGGAGAAGAGCCCAATCTTTTCCGTTCCAACAAATAAAGTCCCTTGTTCGTTTAATAAAATGCTTGTTATAAATCTAGACCGTTCATTTTGAGCCGAAATATCATATCTCTTTACTTCGTTTTTAGAAACATTGTAAACGAATAGTCCGCTTCCTAAAGTCGAAAAAATAATATTTCCTCCTATTGTATCTTCAATAATTGAAGAAACCTCTTGATACGAGCTGAATTTTTCTATTTTTATAGATACAAATTGGTTTGTATTAACGTCAAATTTGGTAATAGAACCACCCCAATGTCCAAACCACAAATGGCCTTTACTATCTTTAAAGCTGGCAGTTATTCTATTTTCGGCAAGACTATCTTTTCTAAAATAGTTTGTGAAATTTATACCATCCCAACTGGATAATCCGGATACGGTACCAACCCAAAGTCTTCCGTCATCACCTTGTATAATTGAATTTATCTGGGATTGAGGTAATCCGTTTTCAACACCATATTGAACAAAATTTATAATTTGTGCTTGGCCGATTACCGATCCAAACGTTAAAATTATTAGGGCTATTTTCGAAATAAGTTCTTTAGTAAAACTCATATTGTTGTATGCAAATTTGTGGTGCGTAAAGCTAAAATAAAAATAAAAATGACAATAGCATATTCTAGTATTTACTTAAGGATAAATAAACAAGTTAATTGTGGAAATTACGTTCACCCGCATCAACGGAAATTAGAAGATTATTTTCTGCGGGCGGAATAGGACAGGAATACTTGGAATTGTAGGCGCAATATGGATTGTAACATCTATTGAAGTCTAAAATAATAGTGTCATTATTAGGGATTTCTAAGTCTAAATACCGCCCTGTTTCATAACTGCCGTTACCACAAGTTAAGTCCGTAAAGGGCAGGAATAATTCTTCTGATGGATCGTCCAAGCTTTTATAAGCAATTAAAACGTATTTTTTTTCATTAAATATAAAACTGATTTCACCATACGGAAGGAATTTTGGAATTCGATTTGTATTAGTTTTCATTTCAGTAACTTGTTGTGAAAACAATAAGCTAAAGTGAGCTTTGAAGTAAAACGATTCATTTGCAGGGTAAAAATTCAGTCCAACAAAATTATTTTTGTCTTCTGAAGGAATAGGAGAACCATTTCCAGCCATTTTTTTATTTCGGAATTTTCTGAATTCTTTTAATTTGGGTTCGAAACTGCTTTTCTTTAACTCTACATTTTCCGCACACCCGGCTAAACAAACCCCTAGGATTAAATAGAAAAAAAACTTCATGCTAAAAATTCATTGATATTTTTAAGTTTAATCTACGATTTGTTAAGTAGTTAGGGATGCCGTAAACTCGGTTATTTATATCCCTAATCCATAAATATGAAATAGTATTATTAATGCCAAGCATATTGAATACTTCCAAACTAATCCACGCATTTTTTATGTGTCTGAACATACTTTCCGAATTTCTTTTTCGAGTTTCTTCTAAAAGGTCGTATGAAAACCCAATATCAACACGTCGGTATGCGGGCATGCGCTCTAAATCTTTATATCGCTCATGAGTTGGTGGGCCAAAAGGCAAGCCAGTAGCATAAACAAAATGTAAGTTCACTTTTAAATCGGGTATTTTCGGTACGTAATCTTGGAAAAATATTCCTACTTGAACCCGCTGGTCGGTTGGCCGTGGAATGTAACCTGGTTCATTTCTAACAGAATCTGTGACGACCTGATCGGCTGTAAAGCCTGAAATTATTTTCTCTCCGGAGGCATTGGAATAGTCATAATAAAAATCATCAATTAAATCTTCTTCCGTTTTCATTACACTTAGGCTAATCCATGAGTCAATGCCTTTTACAAACTCGCCAAAAAGCTTGAGGTCAACTCCAGCTGCATAACCCATTGAGTTGTTTGTTGCATAGTATCTAATTCTTACATTATCATATTCGTATGGAATTAAGTTTTTGAATTGTTTGTAATACACTTCGGCGGTAAATTTGAATTTTCGTTTACCCTCTTTTTTTCCTTTCCCCATTGTAAAATAAAGGTCACTACCAAATACGTAATGAATTGAAGTTTGTGCTTTAATGTCCTTGTTTACTTGCCCATCCAAACCCCTCATTTCTCTATAAAATGGTGGTTGATAGTAATACCCCCAGGATAGCCTAAAATTCCAATCGCTCTTCCAATTTGGAACAAACCCCATTGATACTCTTGGGCTTACAACCATTTCTTCGTTAAAGGTCCAATAATTTGCCCTAACTCCAACTATTAAAGACAATTTGTGTGTGTCTAAATCCCAAGTTTTTGCAGCTTGAGTAAAACCCATTAATCGATTAGAAGAGATGTCATTTTTACTTCTCAATGTTGTTTTTAATTCTATATCACTTCGTGGACTTACAGGTATTGGGTTTATTTGTGCAGTATCTCCTGGGGCAAATGTGTAACCTACGAGTCCTGGAAATTGAGAAGAAGAATATCCTGTGGAATCTTGGTATTCCCATTCTTTAATTTCATCAATAATTTGTTCGTATTGCCAACGTGCCCCCCAGCGGATAACTGCAAAGTTAGATTCCCAAACTCCTTTGTGTTGTATGTTTCCAACAGTTGCTTCTAGATAATTCCTTGCATGGTTAATAAAGCCGCCAACTCCTCTATTAAATTTTACTTCACCAAAATCTTTGCTGCTCAAATCTTTTTCTAGTTCATCCAAGCGATAAGCACCAGTAATATCAAAAGTTTCACTTTCTACTGTTTTAAATGCGGAAGCAATATACTTTAAATTTACTTTTTTATTAAGTGACCAATAATCAGCGGTTAATGCAGCAACTGCGGTTTGGTATTGGTCAATTTCTTGACCTTCAAATTGAACTGATAACTGCAATGCTTCGTTCACAGTTCCAAATTCAGTTTCTCTAGATTCGGGTTCAAATTGGTATTTATTATTTGAGTAGTTCAATAAAAGTCCAAGCTCCAATTTATCATTTATATCCAAAGTATAATAGCCTTGGTAATCGTAAAACCTTGGTTTATAAGCCCCTTTTGTTTGTAGTCCTTTTAATAAGTACTGGTTGCTTCGATAACGGAACCCATGAATTTGAGTAAATCTATGATTTTTTGAAGCATCCTCGTAATGCACTTGAGCCCCAAGTAATCCAATGGAGGCAGAACCTCCAAATTTTGCGGGTTCTTTGTATTTAATATCTAAAACAGAAGACATTTTGTCGCCATATCTAGCCTCAAATCCACCAGCAGAAAAATTAATTGAACTTACCAGATTGGAGTTGATAAAACTTAGTCCTTCTTGCTGTCCTGAGCGAACTAAAAAAGGTCGATATATTTCCACATCATTTACATAGACCAAGTTTTCGTCAAAATTCCCTCCTCTTACATTATATCCTGAACTTAATTCATTGCTCGAACTTACGCCTGGTAATGTAAAAAGTATTTGTTCAAAATTACCAGTAACATTAGGGACGGACGTTAAAAGTTTTGGGTCAATTACAGTAATGTTATTTGGTTCTCGATCTGCATTAGCTTCAATTTCAAACTCTTTAAGGACTATAGAATTCGATTTTAAGATTGATTTAATTTCTTTATTCTCACCTGGATTTAGCCGGACTTTTATTCTGTTTATTTTATGGGCGATTGTAGAAAAAGCAATTTCAATATCTTGGTTTGCGGGAACGTCTAATTTAAAGCTTCCGTTTCTCTTGCTGCTTGTCCCTGTATTTGTTCCTACTATAACTATATCAACTTTTTCTATAGGTTGATTTAACGAATCTAGGATTATACCAAAAACCGTAGCTGTTCCTTGTCCAAAAGAGACCTGGAAAACTAGCAGCAAAAAGGGGATAAGAATTAGCTTGATTTTCCCTGATTTCATGGGTGCCAAAAGTAATATTTTTAGTTTAGGCAAAAATCTCAAACGTAGTTTTTACTGGCTTATTGTTGAATATAAAGTATCTGGATTAAATGGTAAAATTAATACCTAGTTTAAAGGATAAAATTACATTTGAAAATTCAAATTCCTACAAGTTATTATGATTAAAATTGGACTTCTATCTGATACGCATTCGCACATAGACGAAGCAGTTTTTAGGCACTTTAAAAACTGCGATGAAATATGGCATGCTGGTGATGTTGGTGATATTTCCGTTATGGATAATTTAAAAGAATTTAAAACTTTGAGGGGAGTCTATGGAAATATTGATAATGCTATAGTAAGAAATGAATATCCATTGCATCAGAGGTTTGTGTGCGAAAAGGTAGATGTTTGGATAACTCATATTGGAGGATATCCTGGAAGGTACTCTCCTCCAATTCGCCAAGAAATATATTCTAATCCACCTAAACTTTTTATTTCAGGTCATTCTCATATTTTAAAAGTAATGCCAGATAAAAAATTGGGATTGTTACACATGAATCCCGGTGCTGCGGGTAATCATGGTTTTCATAAAGTGAAAACTTTAGTTCGATTTGTAATAGACGGAGAAGAAATAAAAGATTTAGAAATCATTGAAATTCCAAGAGAATTCTAGTCTTATTTATCTTAGGCGATCAGCACTCTTTACCAATTTATCATCTTTATTAATTGACCTTTTGGCAAGAAAGATCATTGCAATTGAAAAAAGAGGTATTAAGCCCCCAAAGGAATAGGTAATTGTTGAAGCATTACTGTCTATTGCTTTTTCAGGCAAATTGCCACCATAGAAAAACACTAAAGCCATTCCTGCAAAAAGCAAAACGAGGTTTAAATTACAAAGTGTGATTTGAAGATTTCTTTTTTTGAATTGAAACATGGTTAGTAAACTTAAAAAAACATGGAACAATAAAACAGAGCTTAACGCCAATAGGGGACTGTCAAATACGAAGGAATCACCATCTTGAAAATATACTCCACTTGCTTTTATAATAAAGAAATTATTATTGATTTCGATATTAGAAATAGGAGTAAAAAAGAAAATTCCACTTGCAATTGCTGCCAATAAAAGATAAACCGATTGAATTCGTTGAAGCATAATAGATTTTTGTGCAAATTAATTTAAAAATTTTGAATTGGAGATTATACCGTCTTCCAATTTGACAATTTGTTGAATCCAGGGATATTCATGGAAGCGAATCCAAGCATTTTAACAAATCCTCCAATAATAAAAGGTACATAAGAAGGGCGAATCACATCAATAAACAAGCAGTTTCGGTCTTGGTCGCTTTCGTTAAAGGACTGGTGCATAACCGTGTCGTCAAAAATAAAAAGTGGCCCGTCGGTTTTCCAAGTATGGCGTTGGTCATTTACATCTATATAAGCTTTTTGGTCAGGTGCGCCATCTATATTAATAAGAACTCTTACACCAGCACGCAGCCAGCCAAAATGAGCTCTCGTTTTTGCTTTTGATTTAAAATTAGAAACTCCAATAGTAAGAATGGTCTTAAAGTTTTCATGAAACAAGTCGCAAGGAAAAGATGCTTGTACATTTTGTCCGTACCATTTATAAAACATCATACTCCTACTTTCGGAAGCAAGTTTATTCATGGCAGCAGAAACATCATGTATTGGAGTTTCTTGCAATAAGGTTCTTATTTCTTCTTGATGTTTTTTTGGTAAATCTTCTAATTTGTAAATCTGCTTATTAATAAATGGAAGACTTAAAATATCAATAGCAGTATTTATTGGGCTAAATATCCAAGTTAACAGCCCGTTTTCCATAAAATATTGCATAAACACCCAATATTTGTCTTTGTTTTTTTGACGAAATATGTCATAAAATCCAGTAACAATATAAACTGCAGTAAGAGGCCAAAAAAAGTAAGTGATGGGGGTAAGGACTAAAAACCGTTTTACTAATCTTTTGATTAGTTTTTTTCGCGTCATTGAAATATCCTTCTCCATACTCGAGTTCTTTTTAGCTCAAATGTACATCCAATACAAGGTTTGGTTTCCATTTACTTCACATTTTGAAAAATGTTATTTTAACTTTAAGGGTAGGGTTTTCTAATATAATTCTTGATTAATTAATTGTCAGATTTACATTAGGCTAGAATAAAAACAACAATAATATTCGGCGCAAGAGCAATAAAATCTATTCGGTTAATGGCGAATTCTAGTTCTTAATTGAAATATTACTTTAGCGAGCTGAAAATTTTTACATTAATGAAAACAATAAAAAGCTTTTTTTCCATTTTTAATTACAAGACCATAATTGCCTCAATTATTTCTTTTGCATCCTCATATGCCTGCGTGCATTATGAAATAAAAGCTGAGTTTCCTTTTTATCTTATCAGTATTGCAATTGTTTTTCCTATTGTATTTTCCATTGATAGTGCGTACAAAAGAAGGGAGCATGCGCTTCAGTATTATGCTGATTTAAAAGGACATGCGATTTCATTGTACTTGGGAATTAGAGAATGGGGAAACCTTCATGATCCCGAATTATCGCTGAAATATAAAAAGGATATAAAAGAAATATTTCAACTCATTAGCGCTACTTTTATGAAAGATCCGAAGGAAGCAAAAAAGGATGAACTCGAAATTTATGTTCGTTTTTCAAAATTATCTGAATCATTGATTGAGGTTAAGAGATTAGGTGTTGGAAGTAGCGAGGTTTCCCGGTTACACCAATATGTGAGCAAGATGATTATTGCTTATGGAATAGTTAGAAACGTTTTTTATTACCGAACACCAATTACATTGAGGGCATATAGTAAAATCTTCATTTACTTTTTCCCTATTTTGTACGGACCATATTGTGCGGCCACCTACCAAGATTATTCACATGGTATTGCATATGTCATTGCCATATTGTATTCGGTGCTTTTAGTCAGCTTAGACAATTTACAGGAACACCTTGAAAACCCGTTTGATCAAATAGGTGAGGATGATATAAATTTCGAAGTAGACGAGTTGGAATTGCTGTTATTGGAATCTAAAAAAAAGGATTGAGTCACTTGTAAATTACAAGAAAACAGGGTCAGTTTATATTATTAAACTAACTTTATATGTAAACTTGATTATCCTATTGTAAATCAATAATTTAAATAGGCCCATAGTAAAGTATTAAATGGTCTATGTTAAACGCTAAATAACTTTTTATTTTTCTAGATTTTGGGTGAGGTTATTCGTAACTCCATGCAAAATAATTTTCAGTAGGATTTTCCTTAAAATTCCAATAACTAGCTTCTCCTTTAATTGGACAGGTACTCTTTCGAGAACTCTCTAGAGTTAGGTATATTTTTAAGTCCTCTTTCGGAAAATAGAATACAGGATTGTAAACCGACTTGCCAACTTCTTTTAAAATAATTGAATTGCTGCTTTCCGCTATTGTTTCTCCCTTGTAATTACAGAGTTAGCTTACGGTTGTATGCGTCCATTGCGGCCAAATGCCTTTTCTCTCCTTTTCCATAATTATTGTTTTTGCAAAGGTAAGTAGGCACTAAGGGAAATGTATCTTTTAGAGGACAGTTGAGTAGGGAGTTTACCCTTCATAGATAACCCCAGAAGTAGGAGTTTCTCTCAATTCTATTTTGCTAAGCAAAGGCAAAGCTGGATGTACTTGGTTCCATATCCAACGAACCAATACTTCAGAAGTTGGGTTTTCTAAACCGGGTAAATCATTGAGGTAATGATGATCCATTCTATTAATCAAAGGTTTCATTACTTGTTTGAGTTCGTTAAAGTCCATAACCCAACCTAACTTTTCATCTATTTCTCCTTCTAAATATACAGTCAATTTGTAGGTGTGTCCGTGCAAATTTTTGCATTTATGTCCATCAGGAACGTTTGGCAATTTGTGGGCAGAATCAAAAGTAAACTCTTTGTAAATCAACATTTAATATAAATTTATCTAAATAATAAGATTAATTGTATTTCCGAGTGATTCCTTAAATTAAGGGATCCACTTAATGTTATCAAAATTTGGTTTTCGTTTTTCTAAAAAAGCATCTCTTCCTTCTTTGGCTTCATCAGTCATATAAGCAAGGCGAGTTGCTTCTCCGGCAAATACTTGCTGACCTACCATTCCGTCATCGGTAAGGTTAAAAGCAAATTTTAGCATTTTAATAGAAGTAGGAGATTTCGCTAATATTTCTTGAGCCCATTGGTAGGCAGTATTTTCTAAATCGTCGTGAGGAATTGCAGCATTTACCATTCCCATATCTACCGCTTCTTGTGCAGAATAATTTCTTCCTAAAAAGAATATTTCTCTTGCTTTTTTCTGTCCGACCATTTTTGCCAAATATGCAGATCCATAGCCACCATCAAAGCTTGTAACGTCAGCATCGGTTTGTTTAAATATAGCATGTTCTTTACTAGCTAAAGTCAAATCGCATACTGTATGAAGGCTATGTCCACCGCCAACCGCCCAGCCAGGAACTACTGCAATAATAACTTTTGGCATAAATCGAATCAAGCGTTGAACCTCTAAAATATTGAGTCTAGGCATTCCATCTTCACCTACATAACCTTGGTGACCTCTTGCATTTTGATCTCCGCCGCTGCAAAAGGAATAGATTCCGTCTTTGTTGCTGGGTCCTTCTGCAGAAAGTAAAACTACTCCTATATTGACATCCTCACGGGCGTCTAAAAGTGCTTTGTAAAGTTCAGTTACCGTTTTAGGGCGGAATGCATTCCGCACATTGGGGCGATTAAAGGCTATTCTAGCCACTTTCCCAGCTTTCCTGTAGGTTATGTCTTCGAATTCTTTTACGGTAGTCCAAGTGGGCTCGCTCATGTTCTTTTATTTGTGTTGCAAAATTAAATGAAGTTAATATGTTTTTTAAGGGAAAGTTGATTTGTTTTTTTAAGGATTTACTCGGAGAGGGATGGAAATGACAGGTGCAAGATTCTATTCATCGAATGTGTCCACTTGTATCTTGCATCCAAATAGAATTCAACACTCAAACATTTCATTAAACCGAAAACCTTTGTCGAATCTAATTCCCTTTTCATTTTGTAAAACAGAGCAACATTCGTGTACTATATCGTGCTCTAAAAATAAAACGTAATCCTTTTCAAATGCTTGCTGAAAAAAGGACTTCTTTTCGTTTAATGTCAAAAGTGGACGTGTATCGTAACCCATTACCCAAGCCAAAGGAATGTGTGCATGAGAGGGGAGAAGGTCGGCCATAAAAACAACAGTTTTCCCTTTGTATTCAATGTGTGGGATCATTTGAGATTCGGTATGACCATTAACAATTAGCGCTTTGAATCCTGGAATTAATTCCTCAGTATATTCACCTGTGTTTTTTATAAATTTCAATTGGCCACTTTGTTGAATTGGTAAAATATTTTCTTGTAAGAAGCTTGCCTTTTCTCTTTCATTTGCTTCGGTTGCCCACTTCCAATGGCTTTCGTTACTCCAATAGGTTGCATTTGGAAAAGCAGGACGATATCCATCTTTCGAATTGTTCCATTCAATTGCACCTCCACAATGATCGAAGTGCAAATGGGTAAGGAACACATCGGTAATGTCGTTCCTGTGAAATCCAAGTTTTGCTAAGCTTTTATCGAGGCTTTTTTCACCGTGTAAAAAGAAATGAGAAAAGAACTTGTCATTTTGTTTATTACCTATTCCAGTATCTATTAAAATTAATCGTTTTTCTTCTTCTACCAGCATGCATCGCATGGCCCAGTCGCACATGTTGTTATTGTCTACAGCATAATAACGTTGCCATAAACTTTTGGGTACTACACCGAACATAGCACCTCCGTCTAATTTAAAATTCCCTGTTTCTATGGCGTGTATTTTCATTTTTTAAAGGATTTGAGTGGATATTAGATTTCCGATATTTGATCGAAAAAGTTACCAAAATATGTAAAATTAATTTTTCAATAGCTATACATTTGAACTTTAGCAATATACTATTTTAGTTAAACATTAAAATTTCAATTTCTTTTTTTCTTAACTAATTTTTCCAAGGCAAATATTTCATCTCTAAATCTTGCGGCTTCTATAAAATCTAGTTCTTTAGCCGCGGTTTTCATTTTCTTTCTTACTCCTTCTATTTGTTTATTAATTTCTTCTTGAGTCATGTAGGCCAGAACTGGGTCCGCAGCAAGAGATGTTTCATCCGAAGGAATGTAAGCTTGTTTTAAATCTCTACCAACAGCTGCAATAGAACTTTGTTCCATAATTTGCTCTCTTGTTTTGCTAACTGTAGTAGGAGTAATGTTTTGCTCTGTATTATGATTCATTTGAATTATACGTCGCCTTTCTGTTTCAGTCATTGTCTTTTGCATGCTGTTGGTTACTTTATCCGCATAAAAAATAACTAGTCCTTCGGAGTTTCTAGCAGCACGTCCTGCAGTTTGAGTCAAACTACGTTCTGAGCGTAAAAAACCCTCCTTATCTGCATCTAAAATGGCTACAAGGGATACTTCTGGTAAATCTAAACCTTCTCTTAGCAAGTTAATTCCAACCAAAACATCAAATACCCCAAGTTTTAAATCTCGAAGTATTTCTACACGTTCCAAAGTATCCACCTCAGAATGAATATACCGACATTTAATTCCAATTTTGGTCATGTATTTAGAAAGTTCTTCTGACATCCGTTTGGTTAACGTTGTCACCAAAACTCTTTCTTTTTTCTCTATTCTTATCTGAATTTCTTCTAATAGATCGTCCACTTGATTTATGCAGGGACGAACTTCTATAAGCGGGTCTAAAAGACCAGTTGGTCGAATAACCTGTTCTACAATTACTCCTCCAGACGCCTCTAATTCGTAATCTGCTGGTGTGGCACTAACAAAAACAGTTTGTCCCATAAGTACTTCAAATTCTTCAAATTTTAACGGACGATTATCGATTGCTGCCGTTAGTCGGAAACCATATTCTATTAAATTGGTTTTTCTAGATTTATCTCCTCCATACATAGCTCGGACTTGTGGAACAGTTTGGTGACTTTCATCGATTACCATGAGGTAATCTTTGGGAAAATAATCGAGTAAACAAAACGGACGACTACCTGGATCACGGCCATCAAAATAACGCGAATAGTTTTCTATTCCAGAGCAATAGCCTAGTTCACGCATCATTTCTAAATCGTAATTTACCCTTTCCTCTAACCTTTTGGCTTCCAAATGTTTTCCAATGCTTTTGAAATGTTGGGTTTGGGCCATCATGTCTTCTTGAATCTCCTTCATGGCTTCATTCATGGTTTCCTTACTGGTAATAAAGATGTTGGCAGGATAAATTTTTACCGATTCTAAGGATTCTTGTTTTTCGCCAGTGGCAGGGTCAAACCGTTCAATTTCTTCAATTTCATCGCCCCAAAAAAGAATGCGGTAAGCATGATCTGCATAAGCAGGATAAATATCAACCGTATCTCCTTTTACTCGGAATGTTGAACGTTTAAACTCAACACTGCTTCTGGAATAGAGTGCTTGGACAAAATCATGAAGTAATTTATTTCTACTTAAAAATTGTCCTTTTTCAAGGTGTATTACACTTTTGTCAAACTCCTTTGGGTTCCCAATGCCATAAATGCAAGACACGGAAGCAATTACGATAACATCTCGTCGTCCAGATAATAAGGCGGAGGAAGTGCTTAAACGAAGCTTTTCAATTTCTTCGTTTATTGACATATCTTTTTCAATAAAAGTATCGGTTGTGGGTAAATAAGCTTCGGGCTGGTAGTAGTCGTAATAAGACACAAAATATTCCACCGAATTGTTCGGGAAAAATTGTTTGAATTCGCCGTAAAGTTGTGCTGCTAAAGTTTTGTTGTGACTGAGAACTAGGGTAGGGCGGTCAAGTTTTTCAATCATGTTGGCAATCGTGAAAGTTTTGCCCGAACCGGTTACTCCGAGTAGCGTTTGAGCAGTTTCTCCGTTTAAAATACCACGCACTAGTTCTTCAATTGCTCGGGGTTGGTCACCTGTTGGTTTAAAAGGAGAAACTAATTCAAAACTCATGTTGCAAATCTATATTCTTTCCTGATTTTAAAATCTTGAAATATTTGACTTTCAAGCCTTTTTATAGAATTTAAATAATTGATTTCCGAAGTTGCAGTTTCCTTTTACCTTTTCCGGCCTCTACCTTAACTTATAAAACTTTCTCGTTCTAGATAGGGATTTTCTAGAGGGTGCAAGTCCCTTATTGGCGAGGGTCGCGCTTGGAACCATTAGTACGCTGCCAAAGACTAATGTGAAATCTACAATTTCATCAGTTGAGTTAAATTTAGTTTTTTTAGGTGAATAAGCGATGATTTTGCTCTTATTAACTCTGCTAATCGATTGCCATTATTTTATTCAGCTTTTTTTTCTCTGATTCAGCACATGAATAACCAACTAATAAGACAATTATCGCAAATAATATTTTTCTCATAATTTGATACATAGCTTATGAGTATTTGTGCTGTCTGAATTACTTGTATTAATCCTGTTTCCTAATCAACTGAAAAAGACTTTAGCTTTTATTTTTAACATCCACCTATAATATCTTCAAAAGTAATTGTATTTGAACGAACATCAATACGACAACCTCCCCCTTCCATACCGCTTTCGGGATCGATTGGCATGGCAGATCGATATTCAATTAATTTTTGAGGACTATCAATAATATATGTGTCGTCATAAAGAAACTCTAATAAAACCATAAGGTACTTGATATCAGCTATTGGTAAAGTGAAATCTACAACGATATTTTCCCCCTTCTCCATTAATCTCATATTATAGGATTGGTAGTGCTTTCTATGGGATATATTAGAGCTAAATATTTCTTTAATTGATTGCACTTCAGGGATTATTAGTGTATCATTTCGTGTTTTAACTTCTAGTTTGAAGCCATTAGAGTAATTCTGAGAAACTCTAATCTCACCATCAGCATTAGTTGTTAATAACGATTCCATCATTCCTTCATCATAACGAGATTCACTAGTGATATGTGTAATATAATTTATCTCGCAAACAGTATCAATCAGTTTATATTGATCAATCAAATACGCTCTTAAGGCAGAGCTTCCTTGATGTTCTTTGTAAATCAGTGTTTTAGCATCGTCGATAGCTATTGGTTTAGGTATAAATAAAGCAGATTTGCTAGTGTCTTTTTTAAACTGATTATAGGCTGCCAACCAACCCTTATAAAGCTGCGCTTTATGCCTTATTTCCCAATCTTTTTTTAACTCTATCATGGGGTCATCTCCCACCCATTTGAACTGATAAATAGATGAATTATTCTCCCAGGGCGATTTTGAAAAAATTAATTTTGTTAAATCCCAACTATCAGTATCTCCATATTCATACCCAAATCTGTAATAATCCTCTCTCGTAATAATTGCAAGAAAATTATTATTTGCAAATGAGAACCCCGAATGGGTTAACCATTCGTTTCCTTTTTTTTCTAATTTTAATTCAAATTCATCGAGCCCCCTTTGTTTTAAGCTAGCCATTAAAGCAGAATCTGGAAATTCAGCGTTGAGCATCCAGCATTTGTTATATGGGAAATAAAAAAAGAATTGCGCTCCTAAAGAATCGGCAAACACAGGCCTTCCTTCAATTAGCGTATCGAGCGGATAGTATCTTCTTGAATACCTTTGGGTAAAGGTATCTCTTTGCCAATTTATTTCATCTTTTGCTGCTGCTAATGGCCACTCCTTATTGAGTGCGCTGATTTCTAGATACGAATTAATATACTTAACCTTATCTGTAATTACAATTGTATCAACAGTTACTTCTGGCTGCTCGATTGCAATTATTTTATTCGGCTTTTTTTTCTCTGATTCAGCACATGAATAACCAACTAATATGACAATTGTCGCAAATAATATTTTTCTCATAATTTGATATATAGCTCACTATTTTTTCATGGGATGAAAATTCTGAAGAATTTCGACATTGCTTATTGTTATATTTGTGCCGCAATCATAGGGTGGGATTTCGAAATATAACCGGCTGTAATCAGTTTCGTAATGACCAAATTGCTCCCCTGTTCTACCGTAACCACTAGTTAAGGTAATCTGCAAGTATTTGTTCTTGTATTTTTCAGTGGCAACAGGCGCCATTAAATGTTCATAACCAAATTCATCATCGATTTCTAAATCATCAAAATACATTTTTAGATCCTCAAAATCTGAAAGCTCTGTACTGTCTATCGAAAAGTATTCAGCATTTTCAAAGCGGATCATAGAGGACACATCAAAGTATTCCTCCTCAAAATCTTCAAATTTAAAAACTACATCTTTTTTAACCTCTGATACAAGTGTATCATTGAACGTTTGCATGCGAATCATTTCTCGGTTATCTACCTCATAATTCATCTCACCCACCATATCTTCTAGTTCTGGGTGTGGGGATAAAAAATCAAAATCATTCAATGGGTCAATGACAAGTGCCACCCCGTTTCTTAGCCCTTTTACGAATGAAATTATTTTTAACCTTACATCATTATTTTGGCCGCCTTCATTCAAAAACCAAAAATCCTTCCCGTATTCTATTTTGTAAGCTGTCCCTGTAAATAGGTTACTTTTCGTATCCATCATAACGCAAAAGCCATGCTCAGTATCCGTTTTTAAACTATCCCAATTCGTATAATCCGTCTTAATAAATCTTGCTAGACTTAGCTCCAAAAGATTATTTCCGACTTCAATACTATCCTTTTCTATTTCATTGGTGTTGGCGATTGAAAGCGACACAATAAGAACGCAAAAAGATAGGGTGAGAAATTTATTAATCATATTTATAAAAGTTTTCTAAATATACTATTTTGATTTATGCTCGAACTAGCAATAAATTAAATGCGGTATTGGAAGCTGACTGTTACTATTGAAAAGGCTTCAGGTTGTTTATGAAATAGATCGAGGGTGGGCACACGTAATATTTAAATCAAACTTATAAATTAAGATTTCTCAGAAAACCCGATAGAACCTTTAGTCTTGTATAGCTTGCGCTTGTTGCGGAATGATGAGTAATCATGGTTGACATACTTCCTCCTTCAAAACAAAGATAAGTAAAGTATAAATCCGCTTTTGACATTTTTTTCCAATATTCTTGTCCCTCAGAAAGACTGGACTTACTATTCTCATACCATTGAATCGATTCTTCATCTAACTTTAATACCGCTTCTTCTAAACCCTTATCAAGGATTACAGATATTTTATTGTAAGTGTCCAGCATCAAACTGTCAGCTATGACTCTTTGCCTGGCGTAGCACCTGGTTATATCTATTGTTGTTATACAATCCTCACAAGCCAGAGACCAATTCTCATAATCAATATTCTGGGAATACACAGATTGATATGAGAAGAAAGATAGAATAAAAGAAAAGTTAATTAGGTAATTCATAACCTTAAATTTAATAATTACTTGACAAGTTTATAAAACATTTTTTTAGTGGGTAATAGTTTAATGTTTCTCAAAATTTCAGTCCAAGTTAGCAGAAACTCCAACGCAAAAGCTCAAAAGTAATACTAAAAGTAGTTGTTTTATTTTTTTCATATTGTATGTATACACATAACGTTGAGGGTATGGTGTCGGTTGCTTTTGGCAACTAAACTATAACTAGTGTGTATGCTCAGTATGAGGCATCTATTTCTGTCGCAAGATAGGAATTTTCTAGAGGGTACAAGTCCCTTGTGGGCGAGGGTCGTTCCTCGAACCATTAGTAAGCTTAGGCAAGTATTGTATAAATGATAATTGAAGAGTAGCAATCATTTCCATAGTTACTGAAATATCATTTTTCGTTGCTTTTCTAAAGTTCATTTTACAAAAGAGTTTTCATAATTGTGAAATTATATTACAAATGCCTCATTCCGGGCATCTCAGGAATCTCTGTGTCACCTTCGTGTTTGTATTTTAAGTGCGGAGACCGGCCTTTTTTGAAAATATTTTGACCAACTTTTTTGCCTTTACGCAACTCCTTTTGTTTTTCTTCCGGCAATTTTACAACGCTCTGGCAATCATCAGAACAAGTATTTTTATGTTCTTTAGCGCAATCTTCACATTGAATAAAGAGTAGGTTACAAGCCACATTTTTACAATTGACATGCGTATCACAAGCTTTCCCACATTGGTGACATTGGGCAATTACTTCTTGTCCAATCGCCTCGCCTAATCGTTCGTCAAACACAAAGTTTTTCCCTTTGAATTTGTTGTCCAATTCTTCGTCCTGAACCTCGTAAGCGTATTTTATAATTCCCCCCTCTAGCTGGTACACATTTTTGTAGCCTTTGTGTTTGTACCAGGCACTGGCTTTTTCGCAACGTATCCCACCCGTACAATACATCATGATGTTTTTGTCCTTATGTTCTTCCATCATTTTGTCAATGACGTCTAAAGAAGAAGCGAAAGTGTCTACATCAGGAGCAACGGCACCGTCAAAATGTCCTACTTCACTTTCGTAGTGGTTGCGCATATCGATAAGAATGGAGTTCG
>TARA_B110000037_G_scaffold221874_1_pt1 | contig 18301 bp, 17 predicted proteins | sample TARA_B110000037 | Tara Oceans TARA_B110000037 (sample SAMEA4397196) | marine metagenome | biome: Polar Biome; feature: [MIX] marine epipelagic wind mixed layer (ENVO:01000061); material: water (ENVO:00002006), including particulate matter (ENVO:01000060) such as... | depth 10-100 m
AGTAGATAATTCTTTATATGGACCGAATTCAGTTTTAATCCATTTATGATCTTTGAAATAAAACCATGTTTTATTCTTAATGCTTGTTACAACATATTTATACTTATACATGACATACAGAACCATTCCTAAATCGAAATAGTTAACATTTTCTATGCTTTTATCAATAGCATTTCTTAATTCGATAGCATTATCCATATATACTTATGTGATAAAAAAAAAACAATTAATATCAATTATTTAAGATAGTGTTGTTTCATGTAACTCTGAAGATTAAAATATGTAATTTGTTCGTCAGAACCACAATGAAACAGTGCTTGTAGTTCTTCATTAGGAATAATGTTTCTCTTATCTTTTTCATCTCTGCATTCATGTTTGACGATATATTCATTCATCATTTTTGTAACATCTTTTCTAGCAATAAGAGTTCCTTTCTGAATTTTGAGGAATTCATATAATTCATCAGTTAGACGGGATGGAACAGCGAATCCACTTAGAGGTCTCGATGAAGATTTGTTTTTGGTTTTCTTTAGTTTCATCAGTTGTCTAGACACACCATTGAATTCTTTATCCAATACTTTACCATATGCTTGCAACTCTTTCATTTGTTTTACCATCTCGTTAATTTTTTCATTGAACTCTATTAGTTTATTATGAAAAACAGTATCTTCTGTGACTTCTTCTGTTGTCATATAATAATTAATAATTAATAACAGTATATTAAACTTTAAATGGCTTTTAGATCTATATACTGAGTTTCAAATAGAATTTCATTTGATCTTTGTTTAAACGTTTATTCATAGATCTTTTATACCAGTCATTAGTTTGAAGTAATGACTTATATACAATTCTTTCCAAATTATCCATATTCCTATTTTTATTGATGATTATATCTGAGATAAAAGCTTCACTATTTAACAATGCAGAAGCAATAACAATATAAGAAAATGCATGAGACTCTTCATTATAGTTTTTTAGTTTTGAAAATTCATCTAATGTTCTACAATCATATAAGGCTAAAAATTTCTTTACTATTTTTATTGAATATTTCTGTTGTTTTTTCAAATTCAAGTTTGGATTATCATTTTCCATCATAAACTGAATATAATGATATCTCGCAAGAGCTTCTGTAAATGCTTCATTAAAATAAATATCAACATTTGATAATGATGGAATATATGTCTGAATCATCAATTCTATATTATTTATTTTGAATTCATCATAAATTCTCAGATCAGCACCAATGTAATGAATTATTTCATGGAATAACACTTTCATTAAATCTTCTTTTCTGTATATTATGATATGCACATTTTTTGAATTACTACTGTGAATACATACTCCAGAATTGATATTGTCTTTGTCAATAATTTTATTTTTACTTTTGTCTATCATTTTAACTTTTTTAGAAAGAATGAGCACTATATTAATATTTGTTGATGGTAAATCCATAATATTTTCAATAAAGTATTCTTCAAGATGTGGAATATATTTAAGTAATTCATTGACATAAGGTTTATCTGTATCTTCATAATATATACGAAATCTAAAAGGTTTATACTTTTTTAAAGAAGATTGTTTAAGAGTCGTTTTACCCATATATGTTTTAACCCACACTGGTATATATCTAGAATCATTCAATTGTTGCATTAAGTCGTTATACAAATGATCTTTTGTAATATTCATTACATTATAGTATAAAATTATTTTTGCATTTACAATAATACACCATATGAACTATCAAAAAAATTAGAGGCACAAATATCTTGTTTGGTTACTTTTGGGGCTTTTTGACAATAGATTTGTTCATGTTTCTCGTAATTGGTCAAAATTTGCTTGTTATTTCCAGGACGCACATTATCTGTTGCTTGACTCATAGCACCTGGTGGAGGTTTAGCGGACGCGAGTGTAAAATTATTCATGAAAAAAGCATCTGGTGTTACCTTAACATCCGCATATGTCGAACCTTTCTTGAAAGCCTCTCCTGTATATAAACCCCCGTTTGGAGAAGGCTTAGGTGGTTTCATATATCCAAATTTTGCAAAAGAATAATCTCCATAATTTTGAGTGTTATCAGTTTCATATGGTTGTGGTAACATTATTTAAATATATACATATTTATTTTATAAAATGAGTTTAGAAGACTTTAAAATAATTTTGAAGGATAAGAGCTTTAAAGATGATGCATTTGATAAAATAGATCATTATGCTAAAAGTAACCCAAATCTGGTCAAATACCATCCAATGACATTAATATATTGTTGTATTAAAACCGATGATGTTGGACAATGTATTAAACTAGTAAGTCTATTAAGTAGATATACTAATCATAATGTGCAAAAACCGTCCACTGAGAATATTGTCGATCTTATCGATGCGATAATGAATTCAAAAAAGAACAATTTGGAAACAATATTTGAATGTGAGGATAAATTTTTTGATACAATTGTAAGTATTCCAGCATTGTTTTTTAAAGCTTGTAACGAACGTTCAAGATTCAATAAAGAACAACTTTTAATGATGTTATCCATGAAAGAAAAAGTAGATAGTCGTCAGCTAAGTCAACATGACGCATCTGTAGATATTGGTACTAATTTAGTCGATAAATATGTGAAAAAACATATAAACAAATAATAGTTCGTAAACATTAATGTTCTATTTCATAATGTTTACACCATTCTATACATTTTTGTTTAGTTTCTTCAAAATTAAAGACATATTCACTTGAACTACCTTTAATTTTATTGGCTTGATCTAATGTTTTTTTTAAATAATATATTTGTCTGTTTGCATAATATGTATTATATACACATATTCTTGTAGCAACCGATGGGTTATAATATTTTCCCAGAGAGTTCATTATTCCACGTTTATTAAGTATTTCGTTACGACAATCATTCAATATAGTGTTTTTATTTGTAGGATCATAATTTAAACATACAAGATATTTTTCAGAGTTGGCTGGTCTAGAAGTAAATGGTTTGATTATATATACATCATCATAAAGCAATGTCAACATTGATATAAGGCAATTTGTGTCTGTTGTAAACATATCAAAGATTTTAGTGATGAATGTCCCTCCATTTGTTTGAATATTAGCAGCAGTATATATCTCACTCAAAAAAAGTTGTAGAAAAACCTCTTCTTGTTGATTGAAATCATTACTAAAGTCAAATCCACCATCTGCTGTTACGATTTCACAACTATGATATCCAACTTTATTTATGAATGTATATATGTTCTTTAATTGATATAAGTCACCTATATTTTCATTTCTTCTGTTGACATAAATACTATGTTCTTTACAATAATCGTTTGACAATTTCCAAAATGGAACTCTGTTTTCTGTGTCCGATTGAATAAGTAAAGTTATACCAAACATTTTTGATATATCTATGTTGTATTTATTCTTGTAATCTATGAGACATTCTATAAATCCACCCGGACCTTCTGCGATATGGGCTGTATTTATCTTTTTGTTAGGTTTGAATATTCTATCGTTAAAATCCCTCAATATTTCCCACAATTTGAAATATGCCCTACTAATTGGTTTTTTGGTACATATTTTCATGAATTTTTTTGATGATGAAAAAATATTTTCATATTCATTCACATGTCGCTTGGCAATGTCCCATGATTGGTCATTTTCAATGTGATTTTTTTGCTCCACCAGTTTATTTTTTATGTCAGCATTTATATGTATTATTTGTTCATTTGGTAAACTTTCATCATTTTTAGAAATATAAAACGTATAATTATTCATACCAAGAGTTAAATTAATATTATCAGTTCTTTTTAAATATAAACCAATTGTTTAAGAAACTATATTCTCGCATTACTTCATCCATCGGTTGTTTTAATTTCTTTTCATTTTCATAATAGATTGAATCAAATGATCCATACGAACTTGTAAGCCCTTGTTCTTTTTGTTCTTCATCACTCAATGGAAAAATATTGAATTTTTCAAGTTTTTCAACAAGTATATCAAAGTATACAATATATTCTTCAGTTACTTTGTTGATACTTTCGACATATACATCTATTTTTCTACCAATTTTAGAATCAGTATTAGAATATTTTTTTTTTATCATCCATAATACACTGTCATTTTTCTTTCCTAACTTCATATCACTTTCATGATTTGTAAACATATCATCTATTCTTGATCCATCGAATGTTGTGCCTATAAAATGACTACCTTTTTTCATTATGCTATTCAAGTTTTCACAAAAATTGTTAAGGGTTGTTTCATTTTGGAAGAAATAATGAATGGCGAATTGACAATTTACAATTTCAAATCCTTCTTTTACTCTTCCCAAATAATCTTTAACGAATCTTGTTTTGTATTCAGGGACATTTTTAGGAACTTTAGAGTTCCATAATACTTGTGTTATAAATCGCAATTTGTCATTACTTATAGTTTTAAAATGATCGTTATTCCATATTTTTCCACCATCTAATTGCACGAATACCATAGGATTATTCTTTTGATAAATCTTATATTTTGGATCATTGAGTTTACCGAGATATCTAGCCCATGCACTATCTGCTGCACCATATATACTGTCGAAACTTTGATCAGTACCGACTACAAGATTATACCCTTTAATGTGAGATTTGTCAATGTATTTGTCCATATCACCATTTTTACCACAACCGATATCGAAAAGTGAATTTTTATCAGATTTGAATCTTTGGATAAGGAATTTATTTTTCACGAATACATTGTGAAAATCCATCATGGGTTTTATTTGAAGTCTATATCTGTCAATTTTGCGCATAGAATATATATCTGTATCATAATTTACTTGTTCATTTGTAACTTTTGTAACACTACTTATCATTTCTTTTGTAACGGGGTTCTTAATACTTTTCCATACGTTGAGAGCAGTAGTCATACTGTTTGCAGTACCTTCAATTCTTTTCGTTTTTTTATAAAGTTCTGTTTTATCATTTCTAATTCTGTATGGAATCCAACGTTGCCCTTCTTTTTTTGAATTATCATATGAGAATTCAACAATGTCACCATTTTTGATTACATCTCCATCATATGTCATAATCTTATTTTGTACCAAAGGTAAGATGCATGTTGTGAATTCACTTATATTACTATCGTCATTATTAGTCTCACTAAATTTACCATTGAGGATTTTAATAGGATCTAAATTGCGTTTTTGAATATTATCATATACTGATAAACTACATTTCACACGCTGATCAATTTCAGTTTTTTTATTGAGAGAAAAGTTTATTTTCATGTCAATTGTATTTTCATCTGGTGGCTTCCATTTGTAGACTTTACTCCACGTTCCACCAAAATTATTATATGCAACTTTTTCGCTTTCGAAGAAAGCTCCAACAGCAAGCTTTGTAGGTTGATATATTAATCCATCTATGTGATATGGAAACTTAGTGAGTTCATCTTTTAAAATATTTTCATATGATGATTCCAATATAGTATCATAGTCAAAATTTTGATTGTTTTTCAAATTCTTGTTTTTAGTGTAAAATGTCTTTACATCTATTTTATATAAACCATCTTTATTAAATAAATCTTTCACGATAACTTTGAGTTTTTTATATCTCGTCGATGACTCATTTTTAGTATCATTATGAAATGGTAAATCCCTTACATCTTGTTTATTTTCAAAGTAAATATCAAATGCCATGAAAGTATTGAGTTCTTTTCCATTCCTATCATATCTTACAAGTTCACCATCGATAAGCGTTTCTGTTAATTTAGACTTAAGACCAGTATCGATCATATTTAACCTGTTGTTCATGAGATAAACTTTTTCATTTGGACTCACGAAAAGTAAGTATCTTTCACCATCTGCTTTCTCAGTCACAGCATACTTGGCTTCCGTTTTAAGTATACTGTCATTTTGAATGAGATCTTCAGAATTAATGTTATCTAATTCAAGTGTCACTGGTTGATACGTTAGAAAATGTCTGTTTGGGTTGGTATATATTTGTTTCAATAGAGCAGAGCTGTCAAATAAGTCGTTGTCAGTATTTTTTTCATAAAATTCTTTATTTACAAGTTTTAGATAAGAACTCAGTAAAGCTTTTGATTCACTCTTTTTAACAACTATTTTTGTATTGAATATGATTTTCAATATTGTGTACATAATTTTTAACATATTATTCACCATGACCTTTGTTGCTTCAGTGTTTTTAAACTCAACTTCTATTTCATATTTTTCGCTAGCATTTATGACTTTTGATTCAATGAAATTGAGTGCTTTATTATAACTACTCTTTACAACAGTCATATCTACTCTAAAATTATCCGTTTCGAAACTAAATCTCTTTTTGTAACGATATGTTTTAGGTTCATCAGAAATATTTTGTATGATAAATGATTTTTTGTCATTATCAAGTGACTTCTCACTTTTTAAATTTATTTTATAGTAATAATCTGATAAATTAAAAGAGTCTTCGCTTTTTTTGACAATCGCCGTTGAATTTGTTGGAATAATACCAGTCATACAATATTGTTGAATGTTTTCATTGCCATCAATTGTTATTCTTACATTATTAGATAAACCAATATCTAAACTCTCTGTCACACCTTTATTATTGTATGTAGTAGATGACATAAATTTTTGTAAAACATTTGTAAAATTTATAGAGCTGATAGCATAATTTAAAACAGCCTCACATTCAAGATTCTCATTTTTGGCTTTTTCTAAATAGTCTATTAATGTCTTATGAGTATCAGCAGTAACTTCCATTATTAATTAGAATGAATATAATGTTTAAATTATAAATCAAATTTTATTACATATATGAGCATCTTAAAGAAGTTAAATTCAATGATATTAACTTGTAAAAAAAAGATTAACGACCAACATTATTTCAATATTCTTCTAGATATTTTGTCAATTCATCAATTAGTTCAGTTTTTTTTTTGCTTTTACTATTATTTTTTAGTAATGTTGCATATATGACACGTAAGTCAGATACAGATAGTTCTTTCATAAGTTTAATCGATATATAAGGCTTATACGTAGTTGTTACATTGTTTTCAATAATGTTAAAATCAAAATCGTATTGATTATTAATATTTGATATATACAGAGTTTTGGAGAAATTATCAACAAAATATTCTGATATGAATTTACTATTAATCATAATTGATATATTCATTTTCAACAAGTTACTGAAAAATTTCATACAATTAGGTGAGTCACATACAAGTGATCTATCTTCGATGACATCTATAATTTGAGTTTTCAACATTCTACTCTTATGAGATATAGACTTCAAATATTCTGTAGATTTTTCAAGATTTGTTTCAAAATATTTTTTATATTCATCTTTAGATATCATGACATCATTTGTAACATACATTAATAGGTCAATGAAAGAACTTAAAGCTTTACAATTGGTTTGACTTTTTCTGATATTTGTAAAATGAAAAGACTTATCTTGAAACTCTCTTGTGTTCTTGATAAGATCATTACCTTGTGTAAACCTAGATTCATAAAGCTCGTATTTTATTTGACAAGGTAACGCTTTGAACAGTTCAGTATTCATTTGTATTCGTAAATGAAAATATCTATAATATATATTATGTTAAATTTTTAAATCATATTCATTTTTTAAAACATAAAAAAATGATTACCATGTAATACAGTGGTTACAATATATAAGCTTGTTTCATAAGTTGTGCTTCATTTTTTGATAGTAATGTTTCTGGATTTCGAATGTATTTTTTTTTAGCATTTATAAACTTAAGAAGCGTAGATGGCTTTTCATTAGTTTTATTAAAATCAACATTATATTCACTTATAAATTTTTGCGAAGGAGTCACATTTGTTCCATTTTCTTCCGTACATGTTTTAGATTTGTCACGTTCCTGGTTTTTTTTATCGCTAATTTCTTTTTTTTCTCCAGGTTTTTGTAACGAGAATGATCCGCTATGTTCTCTTTCAATTTTTTCAACTTTTTCATCATTTGGTTTATTTTGTATAAATAATTTCAAATCTTCTGTCGTCTTTTCTTTTAATTTTGCAAGGTCAAAAAAATAACCAGTATTATTTTCAGTATATTGTTCATCATTTGCTTTTAAAATGTATACAATATCTTCATAATATTTATTAGCTATTTTTTCAAGATTTTCTTTCAACATTTGTTTTATATTATAAGTGTCTATTCTTTAAATTATATCTTCTTCATCACTTGATTCAACATCACTATCAGATATCTCTATATCACTATTTTCTATATCTTCATCTACATCTTCATCTACATCATTTTTCTTATCATCATTTTTCTCATCATCTTCATTTTCATTTTCATTTTCATTTTCATTTTCATTTTCATCTTCATCTTCATCTTCATCTTCATCATCATCCGAAATATCTAAGTCTAATTCATCTTCATAATCATCAATGATTTGTGATAGATCAATATTGTCATCAAGTTTAACATTAACATTATTGGATTTTACAATTTTCCCAATAATTGATATCTTTTGATTATATAATTGATATTTCTTTCCAACAATTTGAACTTTGACTTCATTATTAATTTGAACACTATTTTTCAAATCAACATCTGATTGAATTGTCAAACTATGTTTAGGAATGATAATCTCTAATATTGATGTTTTGGATCCATTATCTTCCGTAATAAATGATGAACACAATATCCCAAAATTGTTCATATTTACAACAATCGCATTTACAATATTTCCTTTAACTGGGTTACATACCATCGCAGAATATTTTACCATGAAATTCATGTATCCGTGAAATGTTGACATTTCAACTTTTCCACTACTTATTTTAATAATTCTAATACTGTTTTTTTTTATATATCCATGATTAGAGCAAATACCTTCTTTACTTTGTTTTAGCTCTCTTAAAATATTCTTTTCGATATGTTTACCAATATATTTAGGATGAATTTTAATATTATCTACGAATTCTGCTATAATAAAATTTTTATTGACATCCATGAGTTATTCCTTTATTAGTTTAATATAATTTTAAATTATTATTTATATCATTTTTTACATACAAGATTCAAATAATATAGGAACAAGTGGTCTACACATTAAACCATAGAAAGTCAATATATATTCCAATATTATACAAAGATTACCTCTATTATTTACACCTAATTTTTTTACTTTTTGCCATATATCTTCATCGTCAAGTAATCGAATATACTCGGGTTTAATTATATTCTTCCTATCTAATTCAACGAGGTTTATATTTTTTTTTAATTGTGAATTTTTCAATGTCCCACAATCTCTGTAACTTTTAAAAAAAATCTTGAATTCTGTAACATTTTCATTTTTCTTACCTTTCTTATTAATTTCACGTATAGCTATAGGTTCGTCGTTTTCACTGTTATTCACACCTTTCCTCTTTTTAATTATCTTTTTCATAATAGGAATTATTTTATCTTTGATATAATCACGTGATTTATTAATTGTTGAAGTATGTTCTTTAAAACCTTTTATACCTTCATAATGATTAGCCATTATATACTTTCCATCAACTTCAAATATACATGTTCTCTGCATGGCTTCTTTTATCTCATTATTGTCTTGTTGAAATGATGAATTAATGTAATGTTCACCTGCTTCTTTCAAAAATGTCTTCAATTCTTCGTACGATAAGGCATCAATAATCAGTTCATAAATTAATGATTTATCTATTTTATTTGGATCAATAATAGATTTAAGAATATTCGTATGGTTATCATACTCAAAATATATTTTGTTCATGAAATCTGATCCTTGACTTGTATTTATGATTGATTCATCTAATTCAAGAATCCCCATTTTATTTTGTTTTTTGAAATTATTATCTTTTAAAAGTTTGTATTCATTTTTAGTTATCCCACGATTTGAAATTTCGATGGGAATGAATATGACAACGTCAACAATAACATTTATACGTCCTTTTTTATTTTGAATTTCAAATTCATAGTTGGATTCTATTAAATATGATAATGAAAGATTGATTAATCTTGCATCATAATCTAGATTTTCATACAATTTTTCTTTATTTATGAATATGTAATTGTTTTTAACTAAAAAATTAACAATGCGTTTAGCAATTGATTTTATTTCATAGTCAAGTATATTTTTATCTAATTCATTCGATTCTTGGTCAGCAATCATTATATTGCTTTTACATGTTATATCACACGTGCTGAAATTACATATTTTTGATCCATCTTTATCATTCATATCATAATTATTGATGACAGTGTTTCTAGAAGTGGTTAACTTTTCTAATTTTGGTAGATTTTTGAAATGCATTATATTTTTGTTTAATGAACAGTCTATAGAGTTTTCTTTCATAATTTGTTCTATTTGAGATATTCTTGTTTGTTTTTCCTCTGATTTTCTATACTTTCTATAATCCACACTTTCAATTTCTCTATTCTTATGTAACGCACAATGTAAATATATAGTTGTGTTTCTTTTATCTTCTGTAAGTGCAAAGTGACTTCTATTTCTTACACCTCTGCCTATAATTTGTTCTGTTTTATTCAGATTATACCATGGTTCCAAGATGTGTATTTCTCTTAAATTCTTAAAATCATAACCTTCAGCAGCAACTTGGTTAATGATGACAATCTTAATTTTATCACCATCTTTGTTTGATTTTGAAACCAATGTCTTGAATTCTTCTGCTTTTTCGGCATCAGAACCAGAAATTTCTTGTTTTGCTGTTATAGTAATATATGAACCTTTCGACTTATCATTTACTTGCATTATATTTTTGTTATTATACTTATTATATCCATGTGATTCCAATGCTATACATAATGGAAGGATACCTGCATAAATATATTCCGAGTAAATCAACACAATACCTTCAGACTTGTCTACAGCATCAATAATGCTTTTTATTTTTGGTGAATAATCGTTAATTTTATTAGGTGAGAATAGTTCTTTATAGGTTGCTCGATATTTTAATTTTAACGGTTTATTGTTGACAGTTTCAAAAACATTATTAAATTTATCGACAACTGACATATTTTCTAATACCGGAAAGTATACATTTGATATTTGAACAATATCTGAATAAGATTGTTTATTCTCGTAGTCTTCGGTATCATCATCAGGTGTAGATTTTAATTTCTTTATTATAGCTTCTTGTTTATCCGATAAAATGGATTTGTATAATTCTAGTGTTTTTATTCTGTCTTCTTCTTTTAAATCTTCACCTTTATATGTTTTGACAGGGTGATCCTCGTACTTCAAAGTTTTAGTGTTGTCAAATACACTCGGGCTTATTCTTAAAGGAAATAACATGGGATTCTCTCCACGCATGTATGAAACATAGTTTTTTGAAAAATCTTCAATGACTGTTTTAACTTTTGGTTTGAGTTCATTAGTTTTGTCGTCGAATAGACTTGTCATGACATCATTTACAAGCATTTTATCATTATTAGTCAGAATATTGATAATATCAACTATTTCAGATTCATTATCAAACATTGGTGTCGCAGATAAAAGTAACAGTCTCACATTTTTAGCATGTGTCATAATTTCTTTAAGAATTTTTGGTATTTGTTTTACGATCTTTGAATCATTGGCATCGTTTGATATCAATCCGGGATTTCTGATATTATGCACTTCATCTATGATAATCACACGATCAGAAAATTCCCGTTTTATGTAATTAGTGTATAATTCACGCTCTTTTAAAGCATTGTTAACACCACTTTTTTTTAGAATATCTTTGTTGTAATCTTTATTTTTTTGAATAATATTGACGAGTTTTTGATATCCGTGAAATGAAAAATATTTTTTTATCAAAACATTAACAGTTTTTTCTAATGTCGTATTATTCAATTGATTCCAATTAGGAATCATATTCAATATCTTTGTATCTAAACACCCGTTATATGTTTCAAAATTAGTATCAACTTTTTTAGAATCAAATATTTCTTTGATGAAATTACTATGTAAGTTTTTGGAAGCAATTATCAATGTTTTATTATCAAAGAAATTCATAAAATTTTCAGCAATTTGAAGAGCAGAACATGTCTTTCCGACACCAACACCATGAAAAAGTAATACACCAGTATTCCCTGTAAATGGAGATATAAACTTTTTCAAAAACTTTTGATTATTGTTCAATTCAAACATATTATCATCAAATGCATTCGATAGAACTGTTTCATCGTTGATATTAAATAAATATTCTGGTTGATTCAAACGTTTGGGTATTGAATTGTTATATTTTTGTACAAGTAGGTCATTTCGCAAACTAATTTTTTCTTTATAATCTTGTGTTTCGTCATATTTTCTTAATAACTTAATAATTTCTTCCATTTCGTTCTTTTTATCTTTAGTTTCGACTGCTTCTTTTTTTAAATTTTCTTTTACATTTTCTTTTTCTAATTTATCAGATTCAGATTCAGATTTAGATTCAGATTCAGTATCCTCTTCAATAATTTCTATCTTTTGACTTTTTACATCTGTTTTTTTATTATTTTTATTTATAAGCTTCTGCAAATCTACATCTCTAAAATTAAACTTATTATTGTTCATTTGTTGATTGTATAAATTTTCAGCTGTTGCACTTGTGATTCCTATACAACGCCCAGAATTCATATTTATGACTTGATTTTTTTCATCACAACCAACTTTTTTTTCATCTTCTTCACTTAAGTTTTTATTTAATAATGCAGTGCGAGCCTTAGATGAAGAACTATCATGACACTTATCCTTTTTTTTGTCATATACTTCATTATTTTTACATTGTTTAGTAGTTGTGTCGGTTGTGTTCACATTAGCACTCGTATTAGTATTAACATTACTCGCATTTTGTATTTTGTCTAAAAATTTCCTATATTCTTTTTCTACCTTTTTATAATCATATGGTGTTAAATTAATTACATTATTATTTTTTCTTTGTTCTCTAAACAATTTAAAAGCAGTTTCTCTATTTGAATTTACACAAATTCCTGTTTTCATGTTAATAACTTTTTTATCATCCTCACAAGTTACCTTTCTAGCAGAATCTTTAGACAAAACACCTTCAATTAATAATTTCCTTGCCTCTATTGAACTGTTACCTATACATTTATTATTATACTCAATCTCATTTGGAGAACACTGTGACATTATTAATTATATCAAATAATTTTTATGAACGATTGTATTTATTCTTTTGAAAAGTTCTTTTTTTTCATCGTTAAATTTTATATTATTTAATACTGCATCGTAAGAAAACCATTTTACATTTCTAACTTCTTTAGCTTGTTGTTCGTTAGAACTATCAAACTTTACAAGTGTAGCATCACCAATATATTGTGAAAGATAATATATGTTTCGGTAACGAATGTTATTCGACCCTTGAAATATTTCTTCAAATTGTTTATATGAATCATGTATTACAATTCGTTCACGGATTCCTACTTCTTCTTCAAATTCTCTTATTGCACAAGATAAATCATTTTCGTGAAGTTTTCTCCGACCTTTTGGAAATTCCCATTCTTGTTCATGTATATTATTTGAATTTTGAATAATATACTCTAAATTTATGAATTGTATTGTCCTATCTGTTCTAATCATATTAAAGCCATTTTTTAATTTATTGAACTTATATATACTTTTATTAAACTCTCTTTGAAATTTATTCTCAGTTTGACTATGATTCCATAGTTTATTCCACAATGTTTCAAAAGGATTTGATAATAGCTCTGATTTTTCATATTTTGTCATATTATTAAACAATTTGATTATGTATCCTAAATTATTGAGTTCATATTTACCACGTAAAAATTCAGTGTAGCTTATTGTATCTTTTTTTTGAACCATTATATATTTAACTTCTCCACTAATTCTTTTAAAACAAATCAATCCATAACTTGTAATAGGAAAATTACATACCTTTGTAGTGTGACCATAAATACCACAATTTAAACAACATACATTTATACGCATACTCTTTGTTTAAAATATAAAAGAAACGTTTAAATAAATTGGTTATGTTAAATTAATCACATTTGTTCATCCTTAAAAACATAGGTTTAGCATCAGGAATCAAATCCTCCATTCCAGTTATATTTTCGTATATTTGTTTCACAGGCAGTTTACGCTTGGTATGATTCATAAAAATCTGATGATTCATAGAACAATATTCTCCAGTTTCTCGTAACACTGGATAATTGTGATAGGTATTTTTTTTTTCTGGTTGTAAGTGAAAAGTACTCGCATTTAAATTTTCATATCCCGCAAGTTGTTCAAATGCTGAATGTTTTTCAGGTCTTTTTATACATCTTCCGCTTTCAAATTCAAACCGGTCATTTGTATTCAAATCTCTAGAATCAAAATCTTCAAATTGTTTAGATAACATTGTATCAAGTATTTCATTGTCTAAAACAGATTTATCACACATTTATATTTATTCTAATATATTATAATTTTTACTTGTAACCATTTTAACATAGTCTAAAATATCTTGTGTGGCATTATATTCAAAATATTTTTTGTTATTTTTCGTATTCTTTAGTGAATCTTTATTTTGATTTGTCATTACACTTGTATTGGTTTTATGAACCATTCGTACGTATATTTTTGGATCGTTATCTATGATTATATATTTTGTTTTTGCCTTAACATCTTGTTTGAGTGGTATATCTTCATTATATTCAGTTGAATCATACTTTAGTTCCCAGTTTTTCCTACCAAACATGATCACAAACCCAGATTTTAACTCCATGACCCATGTAAAGTTTGTATTCAAATTATGTTCTATTCTTTTCGTAAACAAAATGTAATCATTTGTTCCTAAGCGATTGTACAAATAAGTTAGATAATTATTAGACCGCCAATCATCGTCATCCCAAAGTGTCCATAATGCACCTTCTGGGATAAATTCAAAAGCCATGTTACGCATATCTCCCAATGTCATTTGCTTTTGTTTTCTATTTGTTATTGAAATTTCAAGTATATCTGGATCACTAACATTTAACTGTTTGCCTTCATTTATGATGATCAACTTTTTTTCCTGATAATCCTGTTGTTTGAAATTTTTTATTGCTATTTGTGCAAAATTCAATCTAGCGTCTTTCCCAGTAATCATTACACAATAAACAACATCACTTGATTTACTTATTGAAATGTTTTTGTTTTCACTTCGACTATTTGTTGATGAATAATATCTTGAAATAAATAGAAATACTATCAATAATATACAAGTTATAACGACAATAGAAATAATGAAAATCATATATATATTTATTTGAGAAAAAAATAAACTATAACTATAATTACAATGTTAAAATATTTGGCATATATTGTAAGTATAACAATATTAATATATTTCATTTACATATCATTTAATCACAATAAATACATTAGTCATTCTTATTATAGAATAAATCAAAAAGGTAATGGAAGCTTGAAATTAAATCAAAGTATATCTGTTGTTTTAACAGATTACAATGTGGTTAATGCAAAAAACAAAGAGGATGCTACTATTATTTTCATGAATAAATTCAGCGATCAACATATTTTTGACATTATCAAAACTATACCAAACTATACTACTAAATTTATATATAATATTGTATCAATTGACTACATATCATCAAAATCAAAATTATATGAAATAATGAAAAAACATTCTAAATATGATGATCTAGAAAAAATATTTCCATCATCATATCTTCTTGATAATAAATTTGATATTGATAGATTACAAGAATATATGAAAAATAAAGATAAACCAGTTATATTCAAAAAGAATATTCAACAACAAAAAGGTTGTGACATAGTTAAAGATATAAAAGATATAAAAGTTGAAGATTATGTTATAGCTCAAGAACTTCTACAAAACCCTTATCTTATTGATGGACGTAAAATTAACATACGAGTTTATCTATTGCTTTCCGTAGATAGACATAACAGACTAAATGTTTACATGTATAATGATGGTTTTATATATTATACTCCTTCAAAATATTTGGCAAATAGTGATTCTCGTGAATGTAATATAACCACTGGATATATTGATAGGATTGTATATGAAAAGAATCCTTTAACAATAAGAGATTTCACCGAATTAATAGGACATGAAAAAGCTAGAGTGTTTAATAGAAATGTATCAATATGTTTTAAAACATTATTTACTACTATAAATAAAGAAATTCTCCCAATAGAAAAGGTTTTACCAATGAATAAATTTGTTATTATGGGAGCAGACATAGCAGTCGATAAAGATTTAAGTGTTAAGCTTATGGAAATTAATAAAGGTCCAGATCTTGGATATAAAGATAAAAGAGATGGTATTGTAAAGTATAACTTAATAAAAAATACTTTTGCTAAAATGGGAATAATAGATAATGTTTCTGAGAATTTTATTACAATTATATAATGTAATAAAAATGCAAAAAGAAGCAGAATTGCCCTCATCGTGATTCGAACACGAGACCTTCTGCTTACAAGGCAGACGCTCTAACCACCTGAGCTATAAAGGCTTATTAGCTACTTTATATGAACATTTTATTTTAAAAGTATGAACGCATTCTGCATTCTATTTAACATTTACTAGCCATGATATTTCATAAAATCATAATAAAATAAATTCTATAGATAAAATAAAATGTACATTAATATAGAAGCTTTCGATGACTTAAAAAAACTACAAGGTGGGGCTCTTGAATCGATGAAAAAAAAAAATTGTATAATTTTCATTAGAATGAATAATTGTCAGCATTGTGATCAAATGAAACAAGAATGGCAATCCTTAGTAAAAGACAAAGAAAATGATGATAATATTAATATTCTTGAAATCGAAAGTAATAGAATTAATGATCTCGTGAAAAGAGATAGAGAATTCTTTCATCCCAAGTTAACGGGAATTAGAGGTTTCCCAACAATAATGCTTCAAAATAGAAATAGGGAAGTATTTCCTTTTCAAGGTAATAGAAGTAAAGCGGATTTTTTGAGATTCATTAAAGCACATTCTAACCCATTAGTTGTTAAGAAACGTGTTGTTAAGAAACGTGTTGTTAAGAAACGTGTTGATAAAGAAGCTGTTGATAAAGAAGCTGTTGATAAAGAAGCTGTTGATAAGAAACCTAGAAGAGGATTAGATGAAAAGGGTAAACTTTTACCCGGATTCATCTTTGAAAAAGGAGGTAAAGGTAAAGTTATTGAAGTTGGGAAAGACTGATGAGGTCAAAACATATTTAAATAAATAACTTACTTTTTAATAAATAAGATGAGTGATAAAGCTGCTCTTTTTAAGGATTATTTATCTCAACAAGTAGATAATGTTTTCATAAATGGACTTTTAGATCCAGATAACATTCAAATGCATAGTAGTCGTTTACCCGTTCATGACCAAAATGATGACAATGATGACAACGAGTTCGAAACGTTTAAAGCAATTGTTAAATATTATATCAAAACCGATAATGAAATTAAAGATATTAAATCAAAAGTTAAACTACTTCATTCTGAGACTAAAAAAAGACAAAAGATTCTAGAATCTGTTTCTCCAACAATTATGGAATTTATGTCTAAAAATGATATTGATGAACTCAATTCTAAAGATGGTGTTATCAAATACAAAAAATCGATGGTTAAATCACCATTGACACATAAAATGTTAAAAGATCAATTGTATGAAAAATTTGGTTCTGCTGATGAAGTTAAAAAAGCACTCGACAAAATTTTTAAAGAACGTGATAAAGTTGAAAAGCAAAGTCTTAAAAGGATTGCGTATTAAAGTCTTGTTTTTTCCAACATTATATTTATTAACCACATATTTTAGTTTTACATAAACATGTATTACATATTAAAAAAAGAACTGGATAAAAAAAATATGTGATTGATATGAGTCACATATTTTTGTTTTAATATGTATGTGCTTTTAGGAGAAAATGAATTCATGTTCGAGAATAAATAGTTTATCTTCACATTCTCTGAACTTTTTCTTCAGAATAGCATTTTCCTTATATAGAATTTGATTTTTAAGTTCATAATAGTCACACAACATTTTTCTGTATCTTTGTTCACATTCTTTTTTGATATGAAGAAGATCAAAGTATGATTCGGTCATTATGTAATATGATAATATAACTTAATTGTTAAATAGTCAATTGTTTGTATAATTATTCAAAACTAAGATCATTTTTTTCCAAAAATGTGAAAATATTCAATATTTAATGTAAATTATTGCTTGTTACTAGGAGATCTTGCCATCACACATGTCGAGGACTATATTCTTGTTTCTTTGCACTATCTCTTTATCTGTATCAGTCATATAGTCGATATCTGATATATTAAGTCCACAAGCGTTACGAT
>TARA_B110000037_G_scaffold48574_1_pt1 | contig 18253 bp, 19 predicted proteins | sample TARA_B110000037 | Tara Oceans TARA_B110000037 (sample SAMEA4397196) | marine metagenome | biome: Polar Biome; feature: [MIX] marine epipelagic wind mixed layer (ENVO:01000061); material: water (ENVO:00002006), including particulate matter (ENVO:01000060) such as... | depth 10-100 m
GATTAGAGTCAGATTGAACTAAAACCATCGTTAATTTATGAATATTAGATAAACTATAAAAGTTAGATTTATTACTTATAATGGATTCAGAAGATAAAGCAACAACCGTATTAGAGTCCGAAATATTAACCTGAGTTAGGTATGCAAAACTTTTATTCTCGTTAGTTTTATTGGCTGTACACGAAACAATAAGAGTCAGGCAAACCATCAATCTTGTAAATTGAAGTAGAGCATGGTTTTTTAGGCCACTAATAATCAAGGGTTTAAGGAAATAAAACAAAGCGGTTTTCGTTTGAAAAAATATTTTATTTTAGTGATTCAAAATTAACAGGAAAATGAGAAGAAGTTTAGTCATAGTATCAATGTTATTGATGTTTTCGATAAGTGGTGTATTTGCCCAAAAAGGTGACGCAATTTTAGGAACTTGGTTAAACCAAGATGAAGATGCGAAAATTGTAATAACTAAAGTAGATAGTAAGTTTACTGGAAAAATCATCTGGGTTAAAAAAGACGAGGAAGACGACGGCTCAAAACCTAACCTTGATAACAAGAACCCTGATGAATCGTTGCAATCAAGAAGAGTTGTTGGGCTTGAAATTTTATCTAACCTTGTTTGGGATGAGGGAGATAATGAATGGGATGACGGTGAAATTTATGACCCAAAATCAGGATCGACCTACTCATGTTATGGCGAGTTAGAAGACAAAAACACCTTAAAGCTTAGAGGTTATGTTGGAATATCGATTATTGGAAGAACAGCAGTTTGGACCAAGGTAAAATAGCCTTAAAAAGCTAAAGAACTAAGAATAGAGTCAAACATTCTTTTTCCATCAACATTTCCAAGGTTATGATCAGCCGACCGCTCTGGGTGAGGCATCATGCCAAATATGTTTCTAGTTTCGTTGGTGATGCCAGCAATGTTTTCAATTGACCCATTTAAGTTGTTTTCTGAGCTTACGTTTCCATTGGCATCGCAATACCTAAACAATACCTGATCGTTGTCATTCAGTTTCTTTATCTCATCGGGGGCATTGAAATAGTTACCTTCAGCATGAGCTACAGGGATGTTTAAAACAGACCCTTTAGGAATACCGCTAGTTACCAGGGCGTTGTTTGTTTCCGTTCGCAGATTTACATTTTTACAAACGAACAACTGTGAATCGTTGTGCTTTAATGTTCCTGGTAATAAGTCGCTTTCGCATAAAATTTGAAAACCATTACAAATACCCATTACATATCCACCTTTTTTAGCATGAGCTACAACTTCGTTCATTATTGGAGAGAACTGAGCTATTGCTCCTGATCTTAGGTAATCGCCGTATGAAAACCCACCAGGTAAAACGATAAAATCAGTTCCTTTAATACTATGTTCTTTATGCCAAAGCCTTTCAACTTCCAACCCCATAATGGTTTCAAGAACATAAATCATATCTTGGTCACAGTTAGACCCCGGGAACGTTACAACACCAAATTTCATAAACTGATTTCGTGCAAAATTAATTAAAACAAACCGGCTGTTAGCTGAATTAGATAGGCAATTATCAACGATAAAGAAATAAGCAAAGCTAATTTTTGCAATTTCATTTTTTCGAAGTATGAGCTAAGCAAAAGCGAAACAGGAAAAAGAGTTAAGAGAAGGAAAAAATCTAATGAAGCCCTAAAAAAAGCAACACCCAACACGGCATAAACGATTAGCCACGTGATTAATGAAAGCGACTTGCGAGCCATTATTTTATTCGATTGAATCGATTTAAAGTACGAGGGTAATGCGAGCACAACAATTACAATTAACACTCCTGTAAAAGCAAGCTTAAACCAGGGTAAGGCCGCTAAGGAAACCTCGTTAAACCCAAACATTTGAGTATAGTTAATAGCGGGGAAAGCACCATTTTTTAAACACCAAAAAATATAAAAATATACATACGGCAAACCAACACCTATAAAAGGCATAATCCATTCGCGAAGTTTAAAATTCCGCAACACTAATAAAACGTGATAAACCCAAAGAATTAAGATAATAATTGGAAAATAGAACAAGGACCCAATTCCGATGACTATGCTAATGTTAAAAATAGGGCTGTGTTTTTTTGATTGATTTGAAAGGCTTAGCATACCATAAATGGCAAAAGTTAAAACAAGTAGTAATATGCTGAATTTGTTGATTGAAAGACTAAAACTACCCGTGGTTAGAATAAGTAAGCTAAACAAGAGCGGCAGGTTTCCCGATGTATCCAACAGCCGATGTTTGTTCACGGAAAAAGTAAAAAACAGAAGACTAAAAAACACAAGAAACGGGGTTGTAACAACCTGAACAAGCCATGGTAGATTAATGGAAATTAATCTGTTGGTATTAATTACATCAATATCACCCTGGCCTGCAAAGAGACAAAAAAAATACACGACCAAATACAAAATTGATAGTACCAAGGTTACGGCTATACTTCCTGAACGGAAAAACCCAAACATCATATTACTATCAAAGCTAGGGGTAATAGATTAATTACTACTTTTGGTACGTTAAAATTTAACATTATGTTCACTGATTTCATTTACGCTCTAGGCGATATTTTTACCGAAACGTTTAAAATTTTACCAATTCTTGGAAACAATTTAAATGTTATACTAATCATTGTTGGTTTTGTAATGTTGTTTTATTGGTTAAATGAAATGGCTAAACACAACAGAAAAGCGGCTAAAGACGGAACATTAAAGTAGATCCATTCCGATGTCTTTTCGGTAATATTTACCTTCAAATTTAATTTGTTCTGCCATTGCTAAAGCTTTGGTTTTTGTTTCATTCACATTATTACCAAAAGCAGTACAAGAAATAACCCTCCCTCCTGAAGTAATAATTTTCCCGTCTTTTAAGGTCGTTCCGGCATGAAAGAAGGTTTCTTGTTCTCCCTCTTTTAAACCAGTTATTTCTTTACCTTTTTGATAACCTTCAGGGTAACCACCCGATACAGCCATAACAGTTACCGCTGTTCTTGGGTCAAGCTCAAGGTTGTAATTTAACAAATTTTTGTTTGCCGTTTGTTTAAAGATATCTACTAAATCAGATTTTATTCTTGGAATTACAACTTCGGCTTCAGGGTCGCCCATTCGAACATTGTATTCTATAACAAAAGGATTACCATCAATGCTCATTAACCCAATAAATACAAAACCAACATAATCAAACCCGTCCTGTTTAAAACCATTTATAGTTGGCTTTACTATTAGCTCTTCAACTTTACTAAGAAAAGCCCCTTGAGCAAAACCAACCGGCGATACAGCACCCATGCCACCTGTATTTAATCCAGTGTCTCCTTCTCCAATACGTTTATAATCTTTCGCTTCTGGCAATATAATGTATCCTTCACCGTCAGTTAAAATAAAAACAGATAGTTCTATTCCATCCAGAAACTCCTCAATAACAACTGTATTTCCAGCTTCTCCAAACTTACCACTAAACATATCTTTAAGTTCAGCTTTTGCTTTTGCTAAATCATCAAGAATTAAAACGCCTTTACCAGCCGCTAAACCATCAGCTTTTAAAACATAGGGAGGTTTTAATGTATCTAAAAACGCTTCCCCTTCTTTGATCGTATTAATAGTAAAACTCTGATATTTTGCGGTAGGAATTTTGTGCTTTTGCATAAATTCTTTTGCATATTCTTTACTTCCTTCAAGGTGGGCACCTTTCCTTTTGGGCCCAATAACCGAAACGTTTAAGTTTGAATCAGCATCAATTTTATCGGCTATTCCATCAACTAAAGGAGCCTCTGGGCCAACAACTACAAGGTCTATTTTCTTGCTAAGTAAAAAAGCTTTTAATGTCGAAAAATCGGAAACATTTAAGTGGACGTTTTCACCACAAGAATCGGTACCGGCATTACCTGGAGCGATGTATAATTTATTTAACAGCGCACTTTCAGTCATTTTTTTAGCCAGTGCATGCTCTCTGCCTCCCGAGCCAATTAGAAGAATATTCATGGTGCTAATTTAAGTGAGCAAAAGTAGGTTTTATGTTGTAAGTGGGGATGGGTTTAGTTGGTTTGAATTGCTAATATTTTTAAAAAAAAGTAACAAAAGTAGGGCAAAGTTTACCTTTTAAAAAGGATAAATTATTGGTATAAGGAAACTAGCAATGATCCAAAACAGAAGGTTTAAGCCAAACCCAACCTTTGTAAAATCTAAAAATTTGTATTGACCTGCTCCATATACCATTGTATTTGTTTGGTAACCAACAGGGGTCATAAAGGTGGCAGATGCCGCCATAGTAATGGCTATTAAAAAAGGAGTTGGGCTTAACCCCATACTTTGTGCTGTGGCAATTGCAATTGGAGCTAACAGTGCCGCCGTTGCGTTGTTGCTCATTAGTTCAGTCAATAAAGAGGTTAGTAAATATAACCCTGACAGAACCACAACAGGGCCAAAGCCACCAAGTTTATCAATTAATTGAAACGCAATGCTCTGATCTAGGCCGGTGTTTTTCATTGCAACACCTAAACTCAAAGCTCCGGCTAGTAAGAATATAATCTTCCAGTTTATAGATTCATAAACTTCTTTCATGGCTATTGACTTCATCAAAACTAAAGCAACAACAACCGAAATAGCTCCTACCATCAACGAAACAAAACCAAATGCTGTTAGCACAACCATTATTGCTACTAATCCAATGGCCAAAGAAAATCGCTTTTTATTAAAATCTGTGATTGCTTCCTCAGATAAAATTATAAAAGGACTTTCTTGATCGGTTTCAAGTTTTTTGAGTTCATGAACAAAGTGTGATTTTACTTCAGCAAGAATTACATCACCTGCCTTTAAAGGTACATCATGCAGATGTAAATGAACAACCTCTTCTCTATGGCGAATAGCCAAAGGAACCGCTCTATATTTTCGTCTAAAATCGAAATCACGAAGCGTCTTACCCTCTAAATCGGATGAGGAGGTAACCACCATCTCAACAATTGTGGAGTTTTTACCAATCAAAGATTCATCACCAATTTTAACATCATCTTTAAATCGGACCTTAACACGATCTTTTAAAAGCTTAATTTTTTCTACATCACAGCGCACCTTTAAGATGTCCCCCTCTTTAAGCGTCATATCACCCTGAGGGACATTAAATATTGAAGTGTTTCTTCGTATTTCAATAATGTCCATTTTAAGCTCCTTCACAATAACCGAATCCATGATACGAGAACCAACAAATTCACTACCTTTTTGGAGCTCAATTTCAGTAAGGTATTTTGAGACACCAAAGCGTTGTTTAACATTACCTGATTTGGTGTTGTTTGGTAACAGCTTAATACCGATAAACAACATGTACAAAATACCTGCAGCCAACAACACTAAACCTAGTGGAGTAAGTGTAAACATGTTGAAGTCTGTAATTCCATTTTCAGCTGCAATACCACTCACTAAAATGTTTGTTGATGTACCCATTAATGTGCAAACACCCCCAAAAATAGAGGCAAAAGATAAAGGGATAAGCATTTTAGAAACACTTTGGCCAGAAGTATGTGCAATTTGCATTACTACAGGTATAAATACAGCGACCACAGGCGTGTTGTTTACAAAAGCAGATATTACCGCAATCATAAGCATCATAGCCAACATTCCTTGATTAAAATTCTTTCTAAAAAGTTTGGAAAGGTTAAAGGTCAGCACCTGTAAGGCTCCTGTTTTAAGCATTGCATGGCTTATAACGAACATAAAGGCTACTGTTATGGTCGCGGGGTGGCTAAAACCATCTACACCTTGCTCGGGTGTCACCAGGCCTGTTAATATTAAGGATAGTATGATTAATACCGCAACAAAATCAATACTTAACAGTTCCGTTACAAACAAGATTATTGCCGCCACTATAATTACTAAAAGCTGAATTGTTTCTGTTGACATTCAGGGGCAAAACTAAAGATAACGAGTTGAATAATAATAGGGTATTTTATGTTAACAATATTTAGACTTTTGTAAAATGAAATTAGTTCTAAAATTTTGGGTTGTAATTTGGTTTTATTTAGCGGTTAATGATACCACTGCTCAACAAGGCTGGAACTTTGATAAACCTAATGTGTTTAACATTACGGATACCGCTGACTTCTTAAAACAGAACATACAAAAGTTCCAAATAAGCGATTCAAACGAAGTTTTGGTGGCTTTACGTTTTGATTCAACCAGAATACTAAAAGGAATTAAACTGGAAAACAAAACGTATAACTTTAAGCACGACTCTAATGGTATTGTAACGAGGACTTTAGTAAAGAGCTATTATTCACAACAATGTAAAGATCTTTATCAAAAAGAAACAAAAAGCAGAAAAATTCAAAATGATACGCTGTTGCAGACCTTTACCTTAAGTAAGGTTGGGCGTTTTATCAACCAAACCAACAAAGAATTAAACGATTTATATCAAGGTCAAAAATACTTGCACCCTGAAACGGGTAAAAAAGTAAAACCCTTAAAAAAGAAATTAAAGATAAACTATCTCGATACGAGTTGGTACGAGGTCAGAACTGAAATTAATATATCAACAAAAGACACATCATTAGTAGAGGTGAGGTTTTCTGAAAAAGGTGAGGCTTTTGAATTACCAAAATTTTTACAACCAAAAGATTCCGTAATAGCCATGGATAGCATCAACGAAAGAATGTACCACAAACGTGTGTTTTTTAATTCGGACGGAAAGGTGAATCATTTCTATTTTACTGATGAGCCAAACAAAATGTACTTTATTAAATATCAGTATTATACTAATAAAACAAACAACATTATGTTAGGCAGGTGATAACCCAATAAATGATATTAAAATTAATTTTGTAGCTTGAATTTAAGAGCCGTATTCTTTCTTTTGTTGGTTATCCTTACCATGGGTTGTACGGGGGTACACATAACTAAATCAATGAGCAACACGATTGTTCACACCTTGTATTCAGCTACTTCAAATGTACATTTAGTTATACATAAAGGGATCTATTTTTTGGTAGACGGGGATGAAAGTAAAATCGAAAACCACCTGGAAGCACTGGATATTAAACCGGAACAAATTTCCTTTTTGGTTATTACTCATGGTCATCCTGATCACTCAGGAGCCGCAGCTTATTTTAAGGAAAAACATGGAATTAAAATTATTGCAGGAAAAGGCGACCAACAAATAATTAATTCAGGTAAACTTAACAAGCTTTGTTCAACATCGGCTCTTGGAGACTTAGTTTATTCTGCTGTACCAAAAGAATTTAAAGCTTTTAATGCAGACGTTTTTATAAATGAAGAAACATCTTTAGCCGAATATGGGATAGATGGAACAACATACCCAATACCATCTCACACAGAAGGATCGATTGCTATAGTGGTTGATGGTCTTGCCTTTGTTGGCGATATAATTAGAGGCAAAGCCATGGCTAAAAGAGCACCAGCTTTGCACTTTTACCAATGTGACATGACTAGAAATGAAGAAGTCATTAACGAAGCGCTAACTTGGGATTGTGAAACGTGGTATACTGGTCACTTTGGACCGCTGAAACCGGCAAGAACTGAAAAATGGTTGGAGTCAGAGCCATTTAAATAGCCTTTGAAAACAATTAACTACATAAAGAATATTCATAGCGTTATATCCAAACCCATATAGTAAAAAGTTTTGGGCTACTAGGTCAACGATAGAAAAAGAGGCTTCTCTGAATATCTTTTAATTTTGCCAATTGCTTATTTGATAAAGCTTGCAATGGTTGCACTTAAAACAGCTCAACCAGGAGGTTAATCGTTTTTAAAAAGTGGCCCTGATGGCGGGTTTTCAAAACCTAAATCGGGTATTAAGTTATCACCTTTTGCAGCATCAACAGCAAGTTTATCACAACGTTCGTTTTCGGTATTGTTGGCATGGCCTTTTACCCAAACCATTTGGAGTTTATGTTTGGGGAAAATTTTCAAAAACCTTTTCCATAGGTCTGGATTTTTCTTGTCTTTAAAGTTTTTTTTCTGCCATCCAAACACCCATTTTTTTTCAATTGAATCCACCACATATTTTGAGTCGGAATAAACGGTAACGTTTGCACCAGCATTTTTAATTTCTTCCAATGCAACAATAACCGCCAGCAACTCCATTCGGTTATTGGTCGTTTTCACAAAACCTTGGGATAATTCTTTTCGGTATTGTCCCGACATCATCACGGTTCCATAACCACCAGGGCCAGGGTTTCCTCTTGAGGAACCATCTGTGTAAACAACGATATTTGACATTAAAAGAGAATGAATTTTTGAGGATCAATAGGTGAGCCTTTGTGCCAAAGCTCAAAATGTAAATGAGGTCCTGTGGTATTTTCACCAGAGTTGCCAATAATCGCAATGGCTTCACCAGCACTAACAACATCACCAGGTTTTTTTAGTAATACCGCATTGTGTTTGTATACCGATATTAAATCGTTGGCATGCTGCAATTGAATTATATTCCCATCCTCCACAGACCACGTGGAAAGAGTCACTGTGCCCTCAAAAGTGGCTATTACCGGCTCGTTGTTGTTCGATGCTAAATCAATACCATAATGTTTGATTGACGAATTAAAAGACGAGGTTATCTCACCATCAACAGGAGGCATCAAAAAAACACTTCCTATATCGCTCGATTCGGATCGAGAAAAAGCAGGTGATAAATTAAAACGTTCTTGCTTTTCAATTTCATCCCTGAGCATGGAGTCGCCCTTTGATTTTCTAATAGTAATAGTATCGTAATTAATATCTTTATTTTCGGTGGTGGATATAAAATTATTGGTGGGCTCACCTTTAAGTACCATTTTGATGTTATTTAAATACTGCTTTTGAACGTTCAGCTTTACCTCAAGGCTATCTGCTTTAAACGCAGCATAAGCGGCCATTTTTTTTGTGTTTATGTCAGAATAGCCGGGTATTAACTCTCTTAATGGAGTAAAGGCTATGGTTGCGACAATAGCCGATGTAAAAAGAAAACCCAACAATCCCGTTAATGTAAAAACGTTGATTGGCGATAGCAAAATTGAAAAACGCTCCTCGAAAGTGTCGTCATTAATAACAACAAGTCGAAATTTGTTTTTAAGCTTTTTTATTACTTCTTTTTTCTTCTTTTTTCCTTGCTCCAAAATAATGAAGGTTTATGCAAATATCAGTATTAAAGTTAATAGATTGGTGGGTTTACGAGTTTGTGAATTATTGCGAATGAGGGTTTCGGTGTTTATGGGTTAAATGATCTTGCTTCGGATTTCAATTGGCAAGTTGTTGAGGCCGAACAAAAAGCCATCAACAGAACTAGAAAAAGAGAGCGTTTGAACAGATAAAATGGAGGTATAAAAACACAAATAATATTATTAATCGCATTTGTACCCAACAGATAGCTGTAAATAAAATAATTTTGCGTTTTTTGGGTTTAAGCTTTTTCAAAAACCTACCAGTGTATTATTAATGATTCGTAAATTGAAGTATTTATTTTTTGTTTTACCGCTTATCGGGATATTAACGTTTGGTTGCTCTCAAAACAAAAACACCTTTATAAATAGAGGGTACCACAACGTCACTTCAAAGTACAACGGATATTACAATGGTCGCGAAAAAATCCGGCAAACCCTAAAAAGTCAAAAAGTAAAAGCCAAAGAGGATTACAAAAAGCTTTTGCCAATTTTTCTTGGTGGTGGCGCCGAAGAGGCAACAGGAATGACAGCCAACATGGATGTGGCCATCGAAAAATGCTCAAGGGTGGTATATCTACACTCAATGGACATCAAAGGAAAAGAGTATTGTAAATGGATCGACGATACTTGGTTGGTTATTGGACAGGCGAACTATTACAAAGGAGAATACTATAAAGCTCGAAAAATTTTCGAGTACATGGGTAAAGAATACAAAAACAGCGACATGAAATCGTTGGCAAAAATTTGGATTTCCAAATGCTATAAACAAGACAAAAAATATTACGATGCTGAACGAATTTTAAAGGAAATAAAATCAGATGGGGTTGCTGAAGAGCACAAGTTGGAGTTTTCACTAGTCTATGCAGACTTCTTTATCAATCAAAAAATGTATGAGGAAGCCATACCGGAACTTCAAAATGCTATAGCAATCACCAAAAAGAAAAAAGATAAAACTAGGCTGATGTTTATTTTAGCTCAGTTGTATCAAATTACTGGTGATGCCTCTATGTCAATTGCGTTTTTTAAACAGGTAATTGTCATGCACCCTGAATATGAAATGGAGTTTTATGCTAAAATCAATTTAGCCACCTCTTTTGATGCTAACTCTGGCGGTGCTTTTGAGATTATAGAGATACTCAAGAAAATGTTAAAAGACGACAAGAATATAGAGTATTTTGATCAAATTTATTATGCGTTAGCTGATATATATTTAAAAAAAGGCGAGGAAAAAAAAGGAGTTGACGCCTTAAAAATGTCAGCAAAAACAAGCGTGTCCAACCCCGAACAAAAAGGGCTTGCTTTTTACAGATTAGCACAAATTTATTTTGAAAAACTTGAATATCAAAAAGCTCAAAAATTTTACGATTCAACAACGACCTATCTTAATTCAGAACACCCAGATTTTGAAATGATACTAAGAGTTAGTGGTAGTTTGAATGAATTAGTAAAAAACATTAAAATAATTAACGAACAAGACAGCTTACAAAGATTAGCAACCTTATCTGATAGAGAGCTGGAGCGTATAATAAACCAACGAATTGATGATTACGAAAACGAACTCGAAGAAAAGGAAAGAGAAAAAAACCGTGGGGGCCAGTTTTTTGATGATCAATCAACGTCGATTTACCAATCACAGGGGGATAATGGGAATGGAAAATGGTATTTCTACAATCCTGTCGCTATAACTTTTGGCTCTTCAGAGTTTAAACGAATTTGGGGCAATAGAGGCAATGAAGACAACTGGCGTAGAATTGATAAAAAACAAGAGTTTGTTTTTGAAGAAGCTATCGATGACAATGAAACGCTCAATGATAGCGCAAGAGTTACGGATAAAGCTTCTGCCGGTTTTTACAAACAAGACATCCCATTTGAAAAGGGCCAAATGGAAGAGTCCATTAAAAAAATAGCTAAAGCATATTATAATTTAGGTGTAGTTTACAAGGATCAATTAGAGGATGCTCAAAAAGCAATAGAAGCATTTGAAAAGCTCGTAACTAAATATAATGATAGTGAAGACCATCCTGCAAGTTACTATCGACTTTACAGAATCTTTTTGGATGAAAAAAACCAAAGCAAAAGTGATTATTACAAAAACCTAATCTTAAAAGACTACCCTAAATCAGAATATGCCAATTTGATTAGAAACCCGGACTATTTAAAAGAAGAAAACTCAGAGCTAAAAGCGCTGGAGGCCTTTTATAAAAAAACGTATGGATATTACAACCGCGGTTTATATGCCGCTTGTATTAAAAACTGCGATGCATCGGTTAATGAGTTTCTGGGCAATATTTATAAAACAAAATTCATTTTACTGAAAGCTTTAGCAACAGGCAGAGATGGTAAAAAGGAGGAGTTTGTTGCGCAAATAACAGATTTAAGCAAAGCTCATGCAAGCACTGATGAAGGTAAAGAAGCAGCTGAAATTTTAAGCTATCTAAAAAAGGCGGAAGAAGATGACAAGCAGAAAGTAGAAGAAGATGAGCGCCTAAAAAAAGGGTATGAGTTTTCGAAAGACTCAAAACACACGGCGGTTTTGATTGTTCCAACTGAAATAAACATAGAAAAAACCAAAGTTGCTATTTCGAATTTTAACAAACAGTATTTCAAATTTGATGAGCTTGACACGAAGGCGGTGTTGCTAAACAAAGAAAATCAAATGGTATCTATTAAGAGTTTTGATGATGAAATAAAAGCCATGAAATACTACAAAACCTTTACTGAGAATAAATCTTATTTAGTTGATATAAACAAAGATGGATTGGTGTTTTTTGTTTTATCTTATGAAAACTATCCAATTTTTTATCTAAAAAAAGACACCAAGGAGTACCTTGATTTCTTTGGGAAAAACTATCTGGACAAGATAGAATAGTCTAAACTATTGTTTTTTTATAAATTTGCAAAAATAAAAACTATGTTTAACGTCAAAAAAAAGGACATGGGTAAATCAAATGAGTCTGAGTCGTTTCAAAGAAACCAAGTAGCGAAGGGAACCTCCATTACCGGAGACATTGAAACCAACGGCAGCATAAGAATTGATGGTGAATTAACCGGGACAATTAAATCGTCGGGTAAGATTGTAATTGGTGAAACAGGTAAAGTTAATGGTGAAATTATTTGCCAAACAGCCAACTGTTCAGGGGATGTAAAAGGTAAAATCACAGTAGCTGAATTGCTAACATTACACGCAACAGCCTCAATAAAAGGGGACATAATTACCGGCAAGCTTGCAATTGAGCCAGGCGCAGCATTTACAGGAAACTGTTCGATGGGTGCTGTTATCAAAGAAATGTTGCATGACAAACAAGACCCCAAGGAAAAACAAGCCTAACTTTATTTTTAGATACTCAAGTATGGGCATTAAAATGGCCGCCATTATTATTGGGGCCGTTTCTTTTGGCCAGTATTTAGACGAATACAAACTCACCAAGTTTCCGTTTTTTACATTAATATTAACTTTAACCTCTGTTACACTAGCTATATATGTAATGATAAGAGACGTTTCAAGTAAATGAAAAAATACCTTCTTCTTTTAGTAGCTGCAACAGTAATATTAGGTGCATTTGTTCACATTGCAAAACAACATTTTTTCAATGTTGGTATTGGAAACTTCCTCACCTTAGGATTAGTCTATTTTTTTGTTTTAACCTTGGCTGGGCATTACGTTCTTACAAAGTCAAAAGAGGGTCGGCCACAAAGTTTTATAAATGCGTTCATGGGGTTCGGTGCGGTAAAAATGTTTCTTACTTTAACTGTAATAGCGGTTTATGTTTATGCGTTTAGAGGAGGATTCTTGATAGTTAAAAATACCATAATCTTTACAGCAATATATTTTATTTATACGGTATTTGAGTCAGTTTACCTTTTAACTCACAACAAAACAACCTGATAATCAGGCGGTTTACCCAAACCCGGTAAAAGCTTTTTCTTACTAATAAAAAACCTAATTACCAGTCGGTTCACCCAAACCTGTTAAAAACTTTTTCTTGCTAATAAAAAAACCAAAGATTAACACATTGTAATTTATTTAATTACCTACTTTTGCGCTCGATTTCAAAGGAAGTTAATAGTTGTAAAAACACTAGTTTGAGTTTTAAAAAACACCCTACACATATTGCGCTTTTATTAGCACTAATATTCACCGCCAGCCCATTTTTGTCAAAAGCGTCTGAATCGGAAAAGATAAAAGGTTTTAATGCCGGTGAAATGATCATGCACCATGTTTTAGATGCACATGATATTCACATCATGGATGGATTAACAATTCCGTTACCGGTAATACTATATACCGATAATGGGATTGATATATTTTCGTTTTCTAATTTTTATGATGAAAACCACAGCACAACTTCCGTTTACAAATCAGAAAGCACAGGCTATGCTTATGCTTACAATCGTGGGCACGTTTATATAGCTGATGAGTCAGGTATGATAAATACTGATGAAGCGGGTTCAATTACTAATGTAGCGCCTTTGGATTTTTCAATCACAAAAAATGTAGTTGGAATGTTGCTATCTATTGTCATAATGTTCTTAATCTTTTTATCTGTTGCAAAAGGATATAGAACAAATAGAGGAAAAGCACCAAAAGGAATTCAATCTTTCATGGAACCTTTAATTTTATTTATCCGTGATGAAGTTGCAAAACCATCGATTGGAAGAAGACATGAGAGGTTTATGCCATTCCTGTTGTCAATATTCTTCTTTATCTGGATCACCAACATGTTGGGTATGATTCCATTTTTAGGAGGACTTAACGTAACAGGTAACATTGGTGTAACAGCAGTATTAGCCATGTTCACATTTGTTATAACATCTTTTAGCGCCAACAAGGGTTACTGGTCTCACATAATAATGCCTCCGGGAGTTCCATTGTGGTTGTTGCCAATTATGATTCCTATTGAACTTGTTGGAGTTGTCTCAAAACCACTGGTACTTTGTTTACGACTTTTTGCGAACATTACAGCAGGCCATATTATTATCCTGTCATTTGCTAGTTTAATATTTATTTTCCAAGCATCTTCAGGAGATAGCACTGCCTTGGGGGTATCTATCGGTTCAACCGTTTTCTTGGTATTTATGAACGGTTTGGAATTGTTAGTTGCGTTCTTACAAGCGTATGTGTTCACGTTGTTGTCGGCCCTGTATTTTGGAATGGCAACAGAAGAAGCACATTAGTAATTTATGTTTAACCAAATAATTAATCAATTATGTCATTATTAACTATTTTACTTGATGCTGCAATAGGCGTTATGGGTGCCGGAATCGGTGCTGGAATTGCTGCATTAGGGGCCGGAGTTGGTATTGGTAGAATCGGGGGCTCTGCTCTTGAAGCTATCGCTCGCCAACCAGAATCTACTGGAGAGATTAGAGCTAACATGATCGTTGCTGCTGCCCTTGTTGAAGGTGCGGTATTCTTCGCTATTGTTCTTTGTCTGCTTGTAGTATTGGCTTAATCAAATTGAATGAAGCTGCAACGGTTGGTTGCAGCTTCATTTTAAAAAATTAAAAACAAAACAAAACAAAAAAAATGGGATTAGTTACACCCGGTATTGGATTAGTTTTTTGGACGACATTAGCTTTCTTAATAGTTCTTTTTCTATTAGGAAAATTTGCATGGAAACCTATTCTAAGCAGTATCAAAGAGCGCGAAGACTCAATTGAAGGATCTTTAAAAGCTGCTGAGAATGCTCAAAAAGAAATGCAAGCTCTTCAGTCTAAAAACGAAGAACTTATTTTTGAAGCAAGAAAAGAAAGAGACTTACTTTTAAAGGACGCTAAAGAAACTTCTGATAAAATGATCTCTGATGCAAAGTCAAAATCAAAACTTGAAGGCGACAAAATGATTGTTCACGCAAGAGAAGAAATTGCCAACGAAAAAGCAGCTGCATTATCAGAAATTAAAGAAATGGTAAGTTCCTTTTCTATCGAGATAGCTGAAAAATTACTTCGGGACAAGCTTGCTACTGACGGAAGTCAAAAAGCATTGGTTAGCCGATACATCGACGATTTAAAACTTAACTAAGATGAAAAGCCATAAAGCTGCAGTACGGTACTCAAAAGCTTGGATTGATCTTGCAATCGAACGTGGTGATGTTGAATCTTGTTACAACGATGTAAACCTTGTTCTTTCTGTATTAGCAGAAAACAAAGAGCTTAAGGTAATGCTTAAAAGCCCTGTTATTAAACAAGACACAAAAGCAAAATTTCTTAGTAAGATATTTGGCTCAAAAATCAATAAACTAACCAATTCATTTGTTGAAATATTAGTTAGAAAGAGAAGAGAGTTTTTATTGGAAAGTATCTGCAAAAGCTATGTGGATAGATACAAAGCACACCACCATATTGTAACAGCTGAAATAGCATCAGCTATACAACTTGATGGTGCTGAACGAGAAAGAATAATTGCAATTGCAAATAGCATCAATTCAGGTAAAATTGAATTGAACGAGGAAATAAACTCAGATCTAATTGGAGGGTTTATCCTTCAAGTAGGAGACAAACAATTAGATGAAAGCGTTTCACGCAAACTGAGTACGATAAAACGTGAAATAAGTCAAAATCATCATACAGTAAAAAATAATTAAACAATAGTAAAATGGCAGAAGTAAAACCATCTGAAGTATCAGCAATCTTACGAGAGCAGCTTTCAGGAATGAAAACAGTTGCTGAACTAGAAGAAGTAGGATCTGTTCTTCAAGTAGGAGACGGTATTGCTCGTATTTACGGATTAACAAACGTACAATATGGCGAGCTAATCGAATTCGAAAACGGATTAAGAGCAATCGCTCTTAACCTTGAAGAGGACAATGTTGGGGCTGTACTATTGGGCGCATCAAAAGGTATTAAAGAAGGAGATAAAGTAAAACGCACCAAACTAATTGCATCAATTAAAGTTGGTGAAGGTTTGTTGGGTCGTGTAATTAACACACAAGGTGAACCAATTGATGGTAAAGGTCCTTTTGAAGGAGAATTAATTGAGTTACCTCTAGAAAGAAAAGCGCCTGGTGTTATCTTTCGTGAGCCGGTAGCAGAGCCATTACAAACAGGTATTAAAGCAATTGACTCTATGATTCCTGTAGGAAGAGGTCAACGTGAGTTAATTATTGGTGACCGTCAAACAGGTAAATCAACAATTGCTCTTGATACTATTATTAACCAAAAAGAATTTTACGATAGAGGTGAACCTGTTTTCTGTATCTATGTTGCAATAGGTCAAAAAGCATCTACGGTTGCTCAAATCGTTCAAAAATTAGATGATGCAGGTGCTTTACCTTATACAGTAATAGTTGCTGCAAACGCATCTGATCCTGCTCCAATGCAGTTTTACGCTCCATTTGCGGGTGTTGCTGTAGGTGAGTTTTTTAGAGATACTGGTCGTCCTGCATTAATTGTTTTTGATGATTTATCAAAACAAGCCGTAGCTTACCGTGAGGTATCACTTCTTTTAAGAAGACCTCCAGGGCGTGAAGCTTATCCCGGTGATGTATTTTACCTTCACTCAAGGTTGTTAGAACGTGCCGCAAAGGTTATTAACGATGATAAAATTGCAGCTCAAATGAACGATTTACCTGAGTCCTTAAAAGATAAAGTAAAAGGTGGTGGTTCATTAACAGCATTGCCAATTATTGAAACACAAGCGGGTGACGTATCAGCTTATATTCCAACCAACGTAATTTCTATTACTGATGGACAAATATTCTTAGAGTCTGATTTGTTTTTATCAGGTGTTCGTCCAGCAATTAACGTAGGTATCTCGGTATCACGTGTTGGTGGTAACGCACAGATTAAATCAATGAAAAAAGTATCTGGTACATTAAAACTAGATCAAGCCGCTTACCGTGAACTTGAAGCGTTTGCAAAATTTGGATCTGATTTAGATGCAGCAACAATGGGTGTGCTTAACAAAGGTGCTCGTAACGTTGAGATTCTAAAACAGGCCGAAGGATCTCCATTAAGCGTTGAGCATCAAATTGCAATCATTTATTTGGGCACTAAAGGCATGTTAAGAGATGTTCCAGTTAAACAAATTAAAGCTTTTGAAAAAGAGTTTTTAGTTTTTATGGACGCCAAACACAGAGCTGAATTAGATATCCTTAAATCAGGTAAATTAAACAGTAAAGTAACAGATGTATTAGAAGCGGTTTGTAAAGACCTTGCTGCTAAATACAAAGCATAACCATTAAAACGTAAGCTGTGGCTAATTTAAAAGAAGTACGTAATAGAATAACGTCGGTAAACTCAACCATGCAGATTACCTCTGCAATGAAAATGGTTTCTGCTGCCAAGTTACGTAAAGCTACCGACCGTATTATTCAAATGAGGCCATACGCAAACAAACAAAACGAAATATTAAGTAGTCTTTCTGGCTCACTTGATAGCTCTGAAAATGTTTTTGCTGCAGACTCAGAGGGTAAAAAAGTATTATTAGTATTAATTAACTCAAACAGAGGTTTGTGCGGAGGTTTTAATGCAAACGTTATTAAAGCAGCTAAAAAACAAATTGTTGAAAGCACCAATGGTGCAGGTTTTAAAGTTATTACAGTTGGTAAAAAAGCGTTTGATGCTTTTAGAAAGTCTGATAATTTATTGAGAGACCATGCAATCTCTGCAGATAATCACACACTTTACGACGATTTAAATTTTACTGCTGCTAGTGAATTACCAATAAGTATTATGGATGCTTATGCAAATGGTGATTTTGACAAAGTAGTTTTGATTTACAATCAATTTAAAAATGCGGCAACACAGCTGGTTCAGGTAGAGCAGCTGTTACCTATTGAAACTGAAAAGGCTGAAGGATCTAAAAGTTCTTCAGATTACATTTTTGAGCCATCTAAGAAAGAGATAGTTGAAAATTTAATCCCTAAATCTTTAAAAACGCAATTTTATAAAGCGGTTTTAGATTCAAACGCTTCTGAACATGGCGCTCGTATGACGGCAATGCACAAAGCAACTGAAAATGCAGGAGATATGCTTTCGGCACTTAAATTATCCTACAACAAAGCACGTCAAGCAGCTATTACTACTGAGATTCTTGAAATCGTTGGTGGCGCCGCAGCATTAGACGACGCTTAACAAACAACTTACTATTCCAACTGTTCATTCAGTTGAGATTA
>TARA_B110000037_G_scaffold17525_2_pt1 | contig 18229 bp, 9 predicted proteins | sample TARA_B110000037 | Tara Oceans TARA_B110000037 (sample SAMEA4397196) | marine metagenome | biome: Polar Biome; feature: [MIX] marine epipelagic wind mixed layer (ENVO:01000061); material: water (ENVO:00002006), including particulate matter (ENVO:01000060) such as... | depth 10-100 m
GTTCCGCATCAGAGGTCGCTTCCTGCTGTGTGGTTTCAGCGGGTGCTTCCGGCTCCTCTTCGACCGGTTTTGGGGAAAGCAGCTCGATTACCTCGAGCTGGATTTTCTCCACTTGTGCAAGCGGGATATTCGGGTCTTTGACGATGTATACCTCGCCTGTTTTCCGATGTTCGTAGATCCGTAGGGTGCCGCCGGTGGTTGGTTGGGTATCGGTTTCGCGGAGGAGTTTTTGACGCTCCAGCATTACGGCTAGGATGTAGCGGGTGTTTTCCGTGTGCTCTTGGTCTTCTTCGACAAGCATACGCAGAAGGTCTTCGGCAGTTTGCTTGGTGACGGGTTGGACGGTTTCGTTCGGAACTGGTGGGGTGAATACCGTGCGCCAATGCGAGAAGTATTCCTTCTCGGCGTCATTTTCACGGGCGTTCCATGCCTCGTCTAAAAAGTCCTTACGCAGGTATCCGCTTGATTCCGGATCTGGGAAAAGTGCGGTTACGATCTTCTGTCCTTCGGTGAATTTTTCTCCTGTGGCCGCGCATTCGCGGCTACGGGTTCGGACGTGCCAGGGTTCATTAAGTGCCATGGATTATTAAATCAGGTTTGCGGGATGAGGAGGCGTTTGACGGATTGGTAAATAGGTCGTCCGGTGATACGGCGGTGGAATAGGTGAAATCCGATCAGAGTGAAGACGATGTTCGGCAGCCATGCGGCGAGCAAAGGGGGGATCGTTGCTGCTTCCCCGAGAGCCAGGGTGATGCTGGATACGAACAACATCAGAACGGAAAGTACGACAGCGAGAAAAACTCCGCTGCCAGCACCGCGCCGTGCGAAGTGGATGGAAAGGGGAGCGGCGAGAAGAACGGTCACGATACAGGTGATAGGAAGCGCCCAGCGGTAGTGCCAATGGGTGAGGTAGGCTGCACGGTTCGAGGTCGGTTGATCCGCCAGCGGGGAAATGAGCCACGTGCTCAGTTCCGGTATGCCAAGATACTCCACGTCCAGACCGGGCTTGATGATCTGGGATGGCGTCTCTTTCCACGTCGTGTGCACGAGGGGTTCTTCCATCTGCTCAAATTCCGGGGCTTCCCCTTCGGTAAAGCGAGTGAATAAGGGATTGGCGAAGATCCAGTGCCTTGAGTCGCGATCCCACCGGGCGGAGGGGGAGGTCATCCGCGTCTTCAAAGTACGATCCGGGTTGATCGTAGTGATCTCGACGTTCTGGAGTGGCGCTCCTTTGTGGAAATTTTCAGGGAAAGCTCCAACCATCCAAAGGCGTCGCGAGGCCGGATCCCGGTAGAGAACGTTCTTTGCCTGCAGGACGGGGAGGTTGTTGGCGCGGGCGGTCAGTTCGTCACGCATGCCTTCTGCGTGGGGTGCCCAATGGTAATTTAATCCGAGGAGCAAGACGCTGCTCCAAATCCCTGCAAAGATGAGCGGGGCGGTCACACGGACGACTCCTGTGCCGCTCTGGATCATGGCCACGATCTCGTTGCTTTTCGAAAGTTTTCCTAGTCCATAGATCAGGGAAAGGAGCAGGGTGTAGGGCAGGAGGACAAGTAGAATGGCAGGTGAACGGTAGAGGTAAAATACCAGTAAGGACTTGGTCTTGTTCTCGCTGTTTTTGAAATCGCTGAGATTATCGCTGAGATCGATCAGCAGCCAGATGGCGAATAGTGCGCCGAGGCAGATGAGGAAAACTGCTATAAATTGGCGGGTGACGTATCGGTCGAAAGTGGTGCCAAGACTGTATGCTATCCCCGCAAAACCGGGCATCAGGCAGATCAATACCAAGATGTAGGGGCGGAGCTTGTTGGAGAAAATGTGGGAGTCGGGAAAGCCGCTGAACTGTTCTTTCACCGCCACCAGCTCATAGGGAACGATAATCGATATGGCGGCCAGTCCGAAGAGGACGAGTAACAGGGGGGGCAACCAGCGCGGGACGTTCGACATGGGACGGACGGAAGGGTGGACGGGAGGCGAGCGGCTGTCGAGTTATTCGGGAGGAAGGCGGGTTATTGATTGGGAGGCGCGTCCTCGTAAATCATGTGCTTGAGCTGGAGCTGGCGGGCACGGGTTGCAGCTTCCTCGGCACGGGGGCCCTTGAATGCCGCGATTTTCCCGGCAATTGAGATGGCTGCCTGCCAGCGATTCGCGTTTTCCAGTAGGGCGAGCGCGCGAAAACCACTGCGCTCGAACCATTCCCACTCGGGCGGTGACGGATCTATAGGGCGGTCGAGGACGGAAAAGTAAGCAGAAAGTGCATCGCCGAGCCGGGTCTTCGTGGGGTCTTCCGGATCTGGGAGTTTTTCCAAGGTCAGTCCTCGCAGATATTGGAGTCGGAAATACTGAGCCGGGTTGCTGGCGGTGAGGACTAGCAATTCGTCGTAAACTTTTAGTGCATCCTCAAGGCTTCCGGGAAGGGTTTCGCCGCGCGCATAGATCGCCTCTGCGAGCATTAAGCCAGTGGGGAGCCGGGAGGGATCGTCGGGTGAGGCTGTGTTGTAGGCTTCGCGTAGGGATTTGATCGCTATAGGCAGCCGGTTGAGGTCGATGTTGAGTCGTGCCTTTTCCAATCGTGCAAGCGAGCGGAGCGGGCCGTCGATCTCAATTGCCTTATCGAAAATTGCGAGTGCCTCCTCCCGTGATTGTGCGGTGGCTCCTAGTGCGGCGGATCGTGCGGCGAGAAGAAGAGCCGCTTGACTACGCTGGGTTCCCGGCTCGGAGGTTGCCAGTTTTTCCAAAACAAGTCGGGCTTCGTTGTAGTTACCGGATTCGAAAAGGGATTTTCCCATGACTAGGGACGCCTCTGATGCAGCGGGTGTCTCGGGGTGGTTTGCGATGATTGACTTCGCCAGCTCGACGGTTTTTTCCATTTCCCCAGAGAGATTGAGGAGTTGCAGCTCGGCAAGGAGGAGGCGGGGAGTTGTGTCGATAGGAAGTGTTTTTTCGGAGGCGCGTAAGGTATCCAACTGGGCGCGAGCGAGGGAAAGATCGGGAGGCGAAGTTTTCAATGCGGCCTCAGAAATCGCCAGCCGTGCTTCTGCCGCGCGAGGATGATCAGGGTTTGCCTTTAGAAACGCATCGATGGCAGTTTTTGCTTCCTCTGGAGTGTCCGCGAGAAGGGCTTTTTCTAAATCAAGATCGATGGCAAGTTTTACTGCAACCTCCGGGTTCTCATTCTGGATCAGGATTGTTGCGGAAGGGTCGTCGGAAAGCCGGGCAAGCGCAGAGTTGAAAACGGCAGCTTCTTCGTTTTGGCCGTCGAGCAGCGTGGCTGCTTCTTCGAAAAGGGATGCTGCGAGTGCTGTGTCGCCTCTCTCAAATGCGATCTGCGCATCTAAGAAGGCTGCCTCACCCTTCACAAGGGGGGATTTCGCGGTGAGACGGAGCGTGTCGAGGATGCCGAAGGCTTGGGAGGAATTTCCTTCATTCATTTTCCAGCGTGCCAGCGTCATCAGGCTGCGCGGGGTGAGGAAATGCATGGGTGCGATCATCCGGATGCGTTGTAAGAGAAGCTCGGCTTGTTTGGTCGCATCGGCAGTGCCGATGCGGTGGAGACCCAGTGCGCGTGCGTAGAGGGAGAAGATCGCGAGATCAGGAATTTCCCGACCAGAGGACGACCATTCGATGGCCGCGTAGGACACATCCGCATAAAGATACTCGATGCTCGCAGGAGGGGCTTTGGGTTGCCATTCAGAAAGCCTCTGAAGGGTGGGATTGTCGGTGGTGACGATTTCCTCCGGGAGCCACTTGATAATCCGATCAAACATTGGTTCGAGCAGGGGCGTCTCTGGATTTGACTGGATGAATGTGAGGAGGGAGTCGGTCGCGTCACTGTTGTTACCTAGGCCTGCCAGCGCATCCGCCTTGCCGATTGCTGCTAGATTGTGGCGCGGCAGGGTCTGGCTGCCGGGTGTGGTAAGGAGTTCTGTAAACACGGTCACCGCTTCACCATGCCGGCCTTCTGCTAGCATGAGTTGCCCGTCAAGAAATGAGGCGAAAGGTTTTATCGTTTCCGGTAACGTTTTCGGTAATTCAGCGAGTGTGGAAAAAAGCTCCCGCGCCTTCACTACCTGCCCTTGATCGAGAAGGATTTCAATGCGGTGGAGTTTCGAACGCACGGCGGTAGGGGTGCCAGCAGGTTGCGCAAGCAGAGTAAGAGTCTCCAAGGAAGCTTCGGGCTGGCCTAGGGAAAGCTGAAGACTTGCAGCGGTGAGTCCGGCATCTTCACGGAGGCGCTGCGAAGGGTCTGCGGCAATCGGCACGAGAGCATCCACCGCATCCGAGTAACGGCCCAATCCGGCCAGCACCTGACCCGTCCAGAAACCTGCGTCGGGATGTTCCCGCACGTCAGATTGTTCGAGGATGGTGAAAGCCTTGGCTGGCTCGTTCGCCCGCACCAGTCCCTCCGCTAGAAGAATCAGAATTTCCGAGCGCTCGGTTGGATCGAGATCTTGAATTTTCACAGCGCGCTCTAGGCGGAGGATTGCTACATCCCAAAGGCCGTTCTCCATCGCACGTTTCGCAGATGCTGCAATCGTACCCGCCGATTCCTGGGCATGGAGAGTCTGGAATATTGTCAGGAAAAGGATTATGGGAAGGAATTTCAACACCGAAAGAATGGCGCAGAGTCCGGGGAAGGGAAGGGAAATTTGGGATGGGGGGATGGAGGGGCGAACGCTGGTTCGCCCCTCTCATCAATTTCATACGACGAATGAATTGGACAGGAATGGGTGTGGGTTTCAGTTTTTATCCATGAATGAAGCTAATACGAAATTGAAAGAAGCGATGGATGAGTTCGGCTGCCAGACGGGCACGTTGCACCGGGCGGAGGGGGCGTGGTTGTTTCTTGTGAGCCACGCGGGAGTGCCTGAGTTCCTGATTGAAAAGATCTCGAAGATCCCGTTTGGAAAAGGGATTGCTGGGGTGGCTGCGGAAACGCGCGAGCCGGTGGAACTTTGCAACCTCCAGCAGGATCTCGGTGGGGTGGCGAAGGAAGATGCTCGAAAGACGGGTGTGTCCGGATCGCTGGCGGTGCCGATTTTATCCGAAGACGGGGAGACCGTGATCGGCACGCTCGGCATAGGTAAGGTGGTGCCGTATGAATTTTCTGAAACGGAGAAGGACAGGCTGGCGGAGTTGGCCGCAGAGATTGGCAAGATTCTCTAACTACAAGAAATCATGCTGGTCATGAAATATGTAGCAGGTGTGTCACACGCCTTGAGGCTGAATGGTGTCTCACCATCTGCGGAAGACCTGTGCACTGGCGGTGAGACATCGCTGGAACTCATGCCGTGAGACACAGCAGCTCCTCACCCCTCCATATACTTCTCCAGCGACTCCCGCAGCGTTGTCCGCGCACGGAAAAGAAGGCTTTTTACGGATGGGACGGATACGTTCAGCACTTCGGCAATCTCCTCATAGGGAAGGCTTTCATAACGGCGGAGCACCACGGCGAGTCGCTGCTTTTCGGGAAGAGCCTGGACGGCATCGTCGATGGCCTGTTGGAGTTCTGCGGTGAGGAGGGAGGAGTCGGGTTGCGCCGCAGGATCGTCGGGATGCTGGAGGTGGTGGTCGTCCTCGCGCTGGTCGGAGGAAACGGTCTTCTTACGGGAGCGGCGGCGGGATTCGTTATAAACGAGGTTCCGCGCGATGGTATATAGGTAAGTGGTGAACTTGCTGTCCGGCTTGTAGCGCTTCGCGTGCTTCCATACCCGGACGAAAACTAGCTGGGTGATGTCCTCCGAGTCGGACGAGTTCCCGAGCATTTTCGTGACCGTGCCAACGATTGCATCCTGGTGCCTTTCCACGAGTTGCCGGAACGCCTGGTGATCGCCCTTGGCAATGCGTGCCATGAGGGCGTGGTCGAGAGCCGCTTCGGGATCGGCGTGAGTGGATGCTGCTGTCTCCTCCATTGGGATAATAAAAGGCGGGTTTCCGGTTAGAAACATGGGTATTTCAACACCGGTTGCTGGGATAGGTTGCGGGGTATTTTTGATTTCCTTTCCTGGCATCTCCCTTGGACGGGAAACGGTGGGGTTTCTTCACTGTCCCGCGGTGTTTTTTTGCCAGAGAGGGGAAGGGGGAATGTCAAACGGGCGGCAGATGATGATGCCAGCGTGCTTTGAGGAGCCGTTCAGGTAGTCGGTGATCGGGCGGTCGATGATGGTCATGCGCCCCTTCTTGCTGTCCGATGTGGCGTGGGTGAAATACGCGCGGCCTTTCAGCCGGACGATGAGCCCTACGTGAGAGGTGTAGCCGTTTTTCCAGTTTGTGGTGATCGCGCAGATATCGCCGTTCTGAAGATATTTTTCCGCAGCACGAGCCTTTACCTTCGGGATGTGGTAAACTGGGAGACGCGAAACCTGTGCCTCGATCCGGCCTATCGCCGGGAGCATTCCCTTGTTGTTTTTTAGGTATCGGTAGCTCTTCCACGGCACCGTCATTTCCTTGATTTCGCGCGAAAGACGCTGGGCTCCGGGGATGCGAGAGGAAATATTGTTCGCGTATCCCCGCCGCTGGTTATCGTGGAAAACTTCCTCGAGGTGATGCATGCGAGAGAGGTAGTTTCCCGTGCAGATCCCGTTCCGGTAGCGTTCGATCTCTACCATATGGAGCATGTCTTCGGTTTTGTAAGGGCCGGGCTTGTAGGTGAGCATACGGGAGATCGCCAAGGCGTTCTCGTAATACGTCCAGCAGTCCATTTCTCGCATGTTCACCACGGGGGACTCGATGCGGTCATCCGCCTCCAGCGTGTAGTTCACATAAGGCGTGCCGACCATTTCCCTAGCGATCCTCACCGTTCGCTCCCCTATGGGCATTTTCCTCCAGTTCTCCCGCTCCGCCTTCGCCACGATGGCGTAAAACTTCGATTCCCCTTTGAAAACAGTGGCCATGGGGAGCCGGGGTCTGCTCGCGGGTGGGACGGAAGCCTGCTTGCCCGGAGACTGCACTTGCAGACGAGTGATCCCGTTCATCGTGGTCGATACTATCTCCGGGCCAGCACAACTCGCCAGCATGGCGATGCAAAGCGGGAGGATAGCTATCTTGAAATTCATACCTATGTGTTACACCCTAACGGAAATACCTAAAAGTCCCCATTTGGAGAAATTTTTGATCGACTGCCCCCCTCTGCAGCGTATCGACTGCCCCCCTCTACAAATATTTCGTCAACTCTAAAACTCTTTTCTATGATTAAAAAACTAGCACTGCCCTTTCTTCTACTGCTTCCCCTAGCTCCGCTCATGGCGGAAATCAAGGCTCCCGCCGAATCCGAACGCATCGTCCTGATTGGGAACGGCCTTGGAGAGCGGATGGTGGACCACCCGTATTTCGAGACTGGGCTTCAGCTCGGATTTCCTAAGGAAAATCTCTACTTCCGTAACCTCTGCCACCCCGGCGATACGCCAGGTTTCCGTCCCCATCCTTCCCGCAAATCCCAGTGGGCATTTCCCGGTGCGGAAAAATTCCACCCGCAGCACAAGATTCATGCCGGTCAAGGTTTTTACCCGACCCCGGACGAATGGCTCACCGACCTCAAGCCCGATACTCTCATCGCCTTCTTCGGCTACAACGAGTCCTTCGATGGCCCGTCCGGTCTGAATAACTTCAAAGGCGAACTCGACGCCTTCATAAAACACACGCTCTCGCAAAAATACAATGGCAAGGCCGCACCTCGCTTTGTTCTTGTTTCCCCGATCGCCTACGAGGATCTCTCGAACACACGCGATCTCCCAGACGGTCGTGCAGAAAACGCGAACCTCGCTCTCTACACCCAGGCAATGGGAGAGATCGCTGCCGCGAACAAAGTAGAATTCGTCAATCTTTACGACAAGACCCACAAGCTCTACTCCACCATTAAGGCCCCCTTCACCCGCAACGGTTTCCTGCCGAACGACGACGGTTACAAGTGGCTGGCCCTGAACCTCCAGGACGAAATTTTCGGAAAAGGAAGCTCCGCCGCTCTATCGAAACGCGAAGCTGTCTTGACTGCCGTGAAGGACAAGAACTGGTTCTGGTTCAACGATTACCGTATGCTCAACGGCGTCCATGTCGATGGCCGCCGCTACAAGCCTTTCGGCCCCGCCAACTATCCTGCCGAGAAGACCAAGAACCGCGAAATGACCGAGATCCGCGACCAGGCGATCTGGGCAGAGGTTTCTGGAAATACCTTCGACCTGGTCTCCGCAGACAAGGAGACCCATCCGCTGCCCGAGGTAAAAACCAACTACGCGTCTAGCAAGAAGAACGGCAGCACAGATTACAAATACGGGGAAGATGCAGTGAAAGATCTCACCACCCCGGAAGGCTACAAGGTCGAGCTTTTCGCGTCTGAAAAAGATTTCCCAAACCTCGCAAATCCCATGCAGGTTTCCTTCGATAACAAAGGTCGCCTATGGGTCGCCACCATGCCTACCTACCCGCACTACCGTCCCGGCGATCCGCTCCCGGACGATAAACTCCTCATCTACGAGGACACGGACGGCGACGGAAAGGCCGACAAAGAAACCGTCTTCGCGGACGGGCTTCACCTTCCCATCGGCTTCGAGTTTGCTCCCGGCGGCGTCTATGTTTCCCAGGAGCCGCACCTCATTTTCCTTGCGGACAAGGATGGCGATGATAAGGCGGACTCCAAGGAAGTAGTTCTCACCGGCTTCGACTCCCACGATACCCACCACGCTATCAGTGCCTACGCTGCCGATCCTTCTGGTGCGTTCATGCTTTGCGAGGGAGTCTTCCTCCACTCGAATGTCGAAACTCCCTACGGCCCGGTTCGCGGCGTCGATGGCGGCTTCTACCGTTTTTCCCCACAGAAAACCAAACTCGAGCGCACCTCCCAGCTCCGCATCCCCAACCCATGGGGCTTCGCCTTCGATGAATGGGGTCAGGACTTCTTCATCTACACCTCTGGCCCGCAATGGGAATGGCACCTTCCGGGTTCCCTCAAAGTTCCCTATGGTGAGAAAAACCCGAGGAGCGTAAATCTCGTCCCGAAAGGCCAGTCGGTCCGCCCAACCTCCGGTCTGGAATTCGTCTCCTCCCGCCATTTCCCGGACGAAGTCCAGGGCGATGCCCTTATCGGAAACTGCATCGGTTTCCTCGGCGTGAAACAGCACTCCATCGTCGATGACGGCACCGGCTACAAGACCGCCTTCCGCCAGGATCTCCTGAAATCCTCCGACGGAAACTTCCGTCCCGGCGATCTCGAATTTGCCCCGGACGGCTCCCTCTACATCATCGATTGGCACAACGTCCTCATCGGTCACATGCAGCACAACGCCCGCGATCCCCTCCGCGATCACATGCACGGCCGCATCTACCGCATCACCTATCCGTCCCGTCCTCTGGTGAAACCTGCCGATGTCGCAGGCGCCTCCGTGGAAACGCTTTTGGAAAACCTCAAACTTCCCGAATACCGCAGCCGCTACCGCAGCCGCCGCGAGCTCCGCGGCCATTCTGCCGATACCGTGATCCCTGCCGTGCAGAAATGGATCGCCGCCCTCGACAAGAGCGACCCGCGCTACTCCCACCACATCCTCGAAGGCCTCTGGGTCACATGGGGCATGAATAAGGTCGATACGGATCTGGTGAAAAAGCTACTCAAGTCCGATGACTTCCACGTCCGCGCTGCCGCGGTCCGCGTCATCCGCTACAACTTCGACCTCTTCCCCGATGCCATCGATCTGCTCAAGCTGGCCGCTGACGACGAGCACGGACGAGTCCGCCTAGAGGCGGTTGTCGCCTCTACATGGTATGACAAGTCTGGGGCCATCGCTGTTGTGGAAACCGCCAATGCCAAAGGCACTGATAAATGGGACAAGGACGCCATTAATACCGCGCTCGGACGCCTCAAAGGCGAAGCTGAAATCGAGGTCATCGAGAATCCCATGCCTCCCGTTCCCGAGTATCTTTCAAAAGAGGAGAAGAGCCAGTTCACCGCCGGTCACGAAATCTATTTCCGCGATGCACATTGCTCCACCTGCCACCAGCCGGATGGCAAAGGCCTCGATCCCGCATTCCCGCCCCTAGAGGATAGCATCTTCGTCCACGGAGATGCGGATCGCCTGATCAAGATTACCCTCCACGGCCTCATGGGGCCATTCGAAATGAACGGCAAAAAATACAACGGCCAGGTTCCCATGACCCCATTCGGCGGCATGCTCAATGACAAGGAAGTCGCCAGCGTTCTCACCTACGTCCGCAACCGCTTCGGCAACAAGGCCTCCGCCATTACGTCGGAGCAGGTCAAGAAAGTCCGCGATGAGACCAAAGCCCAGTCCGGCTTTAATCAGATGGATGTCCTCCTGAAAGAGCACCCGCTCGAGAAATAATCTTCACCAAGGAGTGGCTGCATTCTGCTGCCAATCGAAGCGCAGCGGAGATAGAGGGACACGTAAAATCACATTTTCCCTCAAATAGGAACGGAGGAAATGGCTGGTCTAGAGTGCTTGGGTTGCTGGGCAGGAGGATGCAGCCCCTCCTTGGGGGGCTACCGCTCCGTGATCCGGGTCAGAGATCCCTTTTCCGCATGACTTACGAGGATGGCGAGGCGGCGGATGGTGGAGGGATCGGTAGCAGTGTGTGAAAGGTAATCAAACTTCCCGCGCAGATCCGTGTAGCCGTCCTTGTGGAATTCGATGGAGCCATCGTGGCTCTCCGCGAAGACTTTTACGTAGGTGCCGGGGAGGGGCTTGTTCGTTGCGGGGTCGATGACCTGGACCGTGCGCTCCACCGGGACGATACGGGTTTCCAATAGTCGGGAGTCGAGGATCTTTAGTTGCTTTGCGTTATTCGATTCCGCGGCTACGAGGATGTTCCCTTGGCGGAAATTCTCTGGGAGTTGGTAGGCCGTCTCGGTGCTTCCTTTTTCGAAAGGGATGCTCGTGGTCTGGTTCGGCGAGATGGCTGGTAGTGATGATTCTGCGCCGCTTTTCAGGAAGGGGTCTTTCGAGAAAAGCACTTCCAAGTCGATGTTGTAGAGACTGAGGGTCGTCTCTTCGAGGTTCGTGTGCTTGAGGAGTAGCGTGCCATCGGGGAGTTGGTTGATCTCCAGCGAAGGCCGGGTGTCGCTCTTCTCCTCCGCCACCGCAGCGATGGGTTTGGAGATCTCTTGCGCCTGTGCGGATACGGATTGGAACCGATCCAACCAGGTGCCGGGTGGGAGCTTTTTTAGATGCCCATCGGCGATGGCTTTTGCCTCGGCGGGCTTCGCTTGGTAGAAGAGCGCGACCGCGTGGAGGTAGTCGTATTGCAAGGGGTCGGGGAGATCGGCTGGCTTGATTTTCGCGAAGCGAGCCAGCGCTTCCGCGATGCGATCCTGGAGGAAGAGATGGTAGGTAAAGGTCAGTTCGTCGGCGGAGGCGAGGACGGGCTTCCAGATGAGGGTATCGAGGAAGGCCTCGTAATGCTGCCTTGCCTGGGCGTGGGTCAGGCGCGGATTGTCGCCGAAGGGATGGACGCGGGCGTTCACCAGTGGATCGAACTCCATCGTCTTCCAGTTGTGGTGGGTGACTGGATCGATGCTGATGAGCTTGGAGGAAAACCACTGCCCGAGATTGTCCGCGAACTCTAGATTCATCAGATAATCGGAGATGGTCTCCGCATCGTCGTGCAGCATGCCGTAGAGGGAAATTTCCGGCGCATTCGCCAGCCGTTTGCGGAGGATGGGGGTGGCTTTTAGAAAAAACTCTTTGTCCATCATCCGCCACATGATCGCGCGCAGATCGGTCTGCGCGAGGTCTGCCGTGGAGAGTCGATTCAGCACCGCCTCGTCCGTCCCATCGCGGGCAATGACCAGCCACGATGCGGAATCTTCCGGCGCGGGATCGGCGCTGACGCGGAGGGTGCGCGACTTCGCGTGGGCGAGGATATGCTCGCCTTCGGAAACATGCAGCGGGTATGCCGGGTAATCGCCGGCCGCGGGGAAGTAGAAGGCAAGCTGGAGCTGGACGACTCCGTAGGGCGCGAGCATGTGGGAGGTGGAGAGGGTTTCCGGGGCGTGTTTGGTGTGTTGCAGCGGGGGAAGGACTCCGTCGCCGATAAGCTTTTGCTCTATGCTGCTCGCCAGCGGGATCGCCCCCGCCGGGATCTGCGCAAGGGTTTCTATCCGCCGCTCGGTGCCGGTGGGATTGGTGATGACGAGGGACTGGCCGTAGGGGACGCCGGTGCGGAAATCCCCGGTGACGGTGTTCTCGATCTTGCGTCCTTGCGCGTCGGTGCGGAACGGCTCTGAGAGGGGGTGGTAGGACTGGCGGACGAGGAGGGGAGATTCCGGTGCGATGTTTTTCGTGCGGCGGGTGTCCTTGTAGAAAAGCAGCATGGGCGCGCGGGCTTTCACTTTCAGCGTGCTTTCCTCAACTGTCACCTCGGGCTTCTCCGCTGTGAAGGGGAGGTCGAGCATGGCAAGACACATCAGCGCCTCTGTAGCGGAGCTGGTGCAGGCATTGAAGTGTGGAGAGGTGAAAGGTGTCTTCCCGTCCCATGCGGAAAGCTCCAGCCAGAAGCGGTTCAGCGGGATCAGATCCTCCCCGGTGGATCCACGGTGTTCGTAGTAGTTGGACTCAAGCCACAGCCGGGTGCGGTCGGGGAAAAGGCGGGGGACTCGGCCTGCGAAGGGATCTCCGGCTGGCGCGTCGAGGCCTGATAAGCCTGAGAATGTGTCCATGCTGCCAGCTTCGCTTACTCCATATGTTTCGGTCAGTTGCCCAATCTTATCCAGCTCGGATGGGGTCGCTGTCACGAGCAATTCCCCGTTCGCTCCGAGAGTTGCGGAGCTTCCTTCCGGTAGGTTGATGCCAGCGTTTTCTAGGAGCTCGCTGATTGGTGGTCGGGCGTAAAGAGCTCCTTTGCCGCCTGTGTCGGCGAAGGGATCGACGTCTCCGCCTCCACCTCCATCGCCTCCCGAGAGAGAAGATGCGAAATCTGGCGGGACGCGGAAGGTGCGGGTGATGAGGTCTGCTCCGGTTTCCGTCTGCGGGACGAGGCTGACCGCGAAGTCGTCGGTCTTGACCCTCATCTTCGTGGCATCGCCGATGTATTTGAGTGCGACGGCAATGGGAACGTTGCGCAGTTTAAGTTCCTTGATGCGGGCGTCTCCTGCGCCCTTGCGGACGATGAAATTCATACCCTTTCTTTCCGGGTCGAGTTCCAGCGTGTCCAGTTCCATACTCCGGAGGCGGAGGAAGTCGATAGCTTCCTGGACAGTAACATTCTCGAAGTCGATTCGTGGAATAATGATGCGGCGCAGCTTTTCCGTGATGTAGGCGACTCCGTTGGATTCCTCAGGAACGGATAGTTCCCATGCCTTGTCCACCTGCATGAGCATTTCCGCACGGGTGTGATCGTATGCGGCACGGTAGTAGTCACTATTACTGGCTGCGATTTTCTCCAAGCCGCGCCGAGCGGCGGAGTTATATGGATCCAAACGAAGGACGTCCTCATAGTTATCTTTCGCTGCGTCGAACTTGCCCAGGTCGTAGTTGCCTTGCGCCATGTAAAGCGCACGGCGGACTTTATCAACAGCACCAAAGTTCGCCCGGTTTGGGTTGTTCAGCATCGCGTCGATGCTGCTGCGGCTGATTGCTGAGTCACCAGAGCGCAGGCTAGCGGTGACAATGTTTTTGGTCGTGACCCTGATCTGCTTTGGATTCCTCGCCAGGCCCAGCGAATCCGTTGGCGAGAGATCCGCGCCTTTCAGTGTCTGGGAGAAGAGGATGGTTTCGGCGTCGGGGGTGGGAGCTTCGGATTTCCAGCGGATGTCCAGTTCGCGGGAGATGTCGGCTTTGCGGGTGGGGAGAGCTTGGGCGAGGAGTGCTTTTTCGGCGGCGTTGAGGCGGGTGAAGGCGTAGGGGCGAAGGTAGCTGGTGAGGTCGCGGTCGAGGAGGTAGTCGTCGATGAATTGCGGCTCGGGCTTGGCGACGAGGAAGGGTTTCACGTGTTTCTCGAAGAACTCAGTGTCTTTCCGGGAAAGGAAGAGGTGCAGCTCGTGGCAATGGTGATCTGCGAGGAGGGCGAGCTTTTCCTTTTCCTCAAGATCCGGCCAGGTGGTGAGGAAGGTGAAAGTGCCCAGCCGGTTGTCTCCTGTGGTGGCGAGGAGGAACTGGTGGGCTTCCGTTAGTGTGGTGAAGGCGCGCCAGTCGGCATCTAGCAGGTTTTCGATCTTTGCCTCGGCACCGGTGGCGAGGGCGGCGGCGAAGCGGGTGGCTAGGTGGTGGGTGTCCGGCGCGAGAGGCCGGGCGATACGGCGGTCGCGCAGTGGGGTCTGGGATGGTGGGAGGGGAAGGTAGGTGATTTCCAAGGAGGAGAGATCGGCGGTGATGATCTCGATGAACTGAGAGCCTTCGAGATCCGCCATGGGGATCTCCAGTTTTCCATCGGCATCCGGTGTGAGGTTGAATTCTACGGCGGAGGGGAGCTGGAGGAAATCGATGACGGCGGGGTGGGTGGAGGCGGAGTTACGGTTCCTATCCATTTTTTCCGAGACAAAGGATCTACCCCGGCCATCCAAGCCAGTGTGTTCATCTCCATCCGTCTGGTAGCGAACGACATTGTCCTCCTGGTCGAGATTGTCGGGAGTCCAGCGGTAGAGGAGTTGGCCGGGGCGGGGGAGCATGGAGCCGGGAAAGGTGGTGGCATTGCGTCTATCCAGGATGTAGCGCATCTCATCGCTGAGCCGGCGCTCGGTGAGGTAGCTGGAGGGGCGCACGCTACGGGTCTGGCCGTCAATACCATCCGGCTCGAAGGGGAGGGGCGCGTATCCGGCATCCCATTCTTGGAAGTGGTAGCGCTTGGCTACGACGGTCACGCGTGTCTCCGGGGAGGCGTTGGCTAGGCGGATGTTGAGGGTGCCGTTCTCGATGTTGGTGGCGGAAACGGTGGGGGTGGCGGGGTTGCTGAGAGGGCGGATGCTGTCCTCGGTGACGAGCAGTCCGTCGCGCTCGCTGTCTGCGGGGAGGACGGTGATTTCCGTTTTCTCGTCTTTATTCTGTAGGAGGTAGTAATTTCCTGGAGGCGGAGGTGGTGGTAGAGGACGTGCGCTTTGAGCGAGTTTTGCGAAGGCGGGAGGGTGACGACGTAGTTCTTGCAAGCGGCGAGGAATGCGGCGTGGGCAGCAGGATGGCGGAGGAGTTCCGTGGGGTAGGCGGGGGTGAGTTTCTTCAGGTAGTCGGAGTTGAAACGCCCGCTGGAAAGGAGGACGGGGGTGGATTTCTTCAGGTCGTCTAGCTGTGCGAGGGTGAGCGTGCCGAAGCTGATGCTGCCGCTGGAGAAGGGCGGCTTGAGGGCGAGTGCCTTGGTGAGTAGTTCGGTGTAGCGCGGGTGGTCGTGGCGCTCGAAGCTCTGAGCGAACCAGCGGAGTCGTTTCTCGGAGAAGGTTTCTAGGGAATCGAGCTCGCTGTAGAGGAGTTGCTCAGAGTAGGTGGTGTAGGGTGTGCGTGGATTCGCTATCTCGGCGGCTTTTTGGAATGCGGCGGGGGCGATCAGCGCGGGTGCCAGGGTAGTGGGGAGGGCTTTGTTGGTGGCTGCGGAGTCGGGCTTGGTCGCATCAAACTTCAGGCCGAGGGTTTCCTTGAGTTCGGCGAGAGCCGCCTTGGGATCGGTGTCGTAGGCGAGGAGGATGCGGCGGTTTTCTAGGATGGCTAGACCCTCCTTGGAGACCCGCTTCTTCTTGTCCGCCGTGGCTGCCTTCCATGCGTCTATGGTATCTGCGTATTCGTTCCCGCGTCCGTTGAGCTGATGATCGAGGGCGGTGTGGAAAAAGAAATCCCGCGTGCCGGGAGTGAGCGTCGCCAGCGCGGCGAGGCGCGTGGCGGGATCGGCGAAGGTTTCGCGGAAATCATCCGGCGCGGCGTGGAGGGCTAAGGAGGAGATGAAAAGGAGAAGCAGGGTTTTCATGGTAGTCTTATGAATAAACCACGGGCTGGAGGGAAGGAGGAAGAATATGATACGGAGTCACGTTCTCCAGAACCCGACTCAGGAAGCGGGGATTATCCGATATTATTTTAATACCGTATCGGCAAAGCGTTCGATTTTGCTTAAACCGCTTGTGAGGATTGACTTGACGGGAAGAAACTCTGCGGGACTGGCCGAGATTTTATGCAGGGCAATCTTGCACTTACTCGTTTTTAATACCTTTTGTAGAAGCTTCATTTCATTGAGTAACGCCCTTCCCGAAATGTTTCCCTCTATGGCTTCTTCAATCAGGTTTTCCAAATGGCTAGGAACTAGCACTGCTAACATTTTCACATGCTTTTCGTCCTGCCGCCCGGTCTGGTCGAGGTCGAGAAGGCAATGGCACTTGCACTGAAAAAGAAAAATCGGATCCATTACACGGATTCCATCGATTATTAGCGAGCGATCCAATAATCTGGGTATTTGGTTTTGCGGGATACCATACACGTTCGTCATTAGATCAATGGCAATCTTTGGTTCCGAATCTAGAGTGAAAATTCCGAGTTGGCCGTCTGCCGGTGAGGTCCCTTTGACGAGTGTTCCACCATCAGGTTGGGACTACAGAAACTTAAATGCGGCATAGCTCACTCAGATGTCGCAGTCCTTTGAGGTGAAAGGAAGGGAGCGAGGGCGGCTGCCGCATCTTTCCTGCTGTAATATTCCGACCAGAAATTTACTGCTGTCCACCTTCTAGAAAGTAATCGGCTTGGTTAGCTCCGAGCCTATGGAGAAAGGCCGAGTAATCGCTGATCCGGGTTTCGGGCACTGTTCAGCGTCCGATGGCTTTTTTTAAATTTGAAATCCTCGCGTTCTTGAAAAAGCCTTCTGGAAAAATAGAGTTTTCCCGTTGTAAAACCGTAGGGTCTTCGCCAGCGGCCAAGCGTTCCGCATCTACGCGGCGGGATGCGCGTTTCTCAGCGTCGCGTGATTCGCGATTGATCTTTTCTGAGGGTTCCATGGCTTGCTAGCGGTTGATTCGGATTTCCCGAACTATGGGTATTTACCATTAAATTACTTTGCTGTTCATGGTTTACAATTGGTCACTCCCAGGTGAGCTGGCGGAGAGAGGCTTTTAGGGGCTCTGGCCAGGGGAGCTTCTCTATGGTGGCAGGGTCTGCCCATTTCTCGTTGATGGCGGTGAGTTGCTGGAGGAAGGCGTAGGCGGTATCGGGATCGCCTCGCTGGGTGTGGGCGATGGCGAGGAGGGCGGTGGTGTTTTCAACCTCGTCTCTGGGGAGGCCGATGCGGGTGGCGCGGGTGAGGTAGTCGGCGGCTTGCTCTGGCTGTTCCGTGAGGAGGGCGATCCAGCCGGCGCGGATGGCGAGGACTACATCGTTGGGGAAACGGAAGAGGCCGATGCGGAGGATTTCGGCGGCTTGGTCGGGATCAGCATTTTCGAAGGCGCTGTGGGCGGCTTCTGAGTAATCGGAGGGGAGATGGGTCGCCTCTGGCTGCTGGGTGATGAGGGAGATCCATGCGCGGTGTGCGGGCAGGAACTGGGCTAGGGTGCCGAGCGCGGTAGCCTGGGTGCGGAGGATTTCCGGCTGCGGGGTGCCGAGCCTTTGGGCGAGGGCGGTGAGCTGGAGGGAGGAGGTGGCTTGGGCTTCGATTTTGGAAAGGGAGCGGGCGACGGTGATGGCGGAGAGGGCGAGGATCTCGCGGGGCAGGCGGGCTTGGGTTTCCGGGGAGAGTAGGTGGGTGATGAAGGCTTGGACGTCTTCTTCGGTGGGGGTGGCGGGGAGTTTGAGTTCGGTGAGGAGGTTGGTGGTTTCCGTTTGGCGGCGGGTGAAGATTTCGGAGAAGTCCGGGGATTCGTAGCCTAGCCAGTCCTGTTCGTTGCGGTAGTTTGGTGGGACAGGAATGTCCCTGCTCCTTAGGGCGTGCGGGACGTTTTCGGCGATGGCTAGGGTCTCGCGGATGTAGGCTGGGTTTTTCGATTTCAGGGAAAGGAAGAGGGCGGTGGCGGTGGGGAGTCCGGATGGGGGGACGGAGCGGATGATGGCGGCGATGGCGGCGGGGTCTCCGGTGGCGAAGATTTCCTCGATGATTTTTGCGTGGGCCCGGGCGGGGGCGGTGAGTTCCGGGAACTCCTCCGGAAAAGCGGCGGCGAGGCGGGTGTGGACGGCTGTCTCGCAGGTGTGGATGGTGAAGGTGGGAGGGATCTCTGGGAAAGTTTCAGAGAGTGTGGCAAGGCGTTCGGGGGTGGGGACTTTTGCTAGAGACTGGGTGGTGAGATTTAGGCGGTAGCCGGTGATTGCCGGATAGAGGGAGGGGGGGAAGGAGG
>TARA_B110000037_G_scaffold157678_1_pt1 | contig 18195 bp, 16 predicted proteins | sample TARA_B110000037 | Tara Oceans TARA_B110000037 (sample SAMEA4397196) | marine metagenome | biome: Polar Biome; feature: [MIX] marine epipelagic wind mixed layer (ENVO:01000061); material: water (ENVO:00002006), including particulate matter (ENVO:01000060) such as... | depth 10-100 m
CCCTCTGTCTCCTGATGAAGCTTCTGGGCGGACTGGTGCCGGCTCCTCCTGTGTGGCTTGGTGCTTTGCTGCCGCCTGGAAGGACGGCTTTCCGTTCTTGAGCGGCGACCGAAGATGGCCATCTGCACCTTTAAAAATCGAGGTAAATTTCAGTGCGGCGGTTGGCACGGCGGCCGTCGGGGTTGTCCTCGCCAGTTTCTGTGACGTTTGGGCGGCGGGGCTGAGAGGCTCCTTTTGCGATGGTGATGATCTGCTCGGGGGCGACGCCTGCGGCGGCGAGAAAGTCGCGGACGGTATCGGCACGGTTGGCGGAGAGAGTGTCGTTGTAATCCTCGGTGCCGAGAGCATCGGTGTGGCCGCTGAGGGTGATTTTCTTGGCGGCATCGCTTTTGAGCATCATACCGACAATTTCTAGCTGGCGGCGGGTGCGGGCGGACATGGAATCCTCATCGAACTCGAAATAGAGAGCCAAGGTTTCGCCACCAGCAGGATTTTTCACGAGCGGGGAGTAATAGACATCGCCGCCAGCAACGCGGTTTGCGTAATCGGCGAGGAGATCGGCGAGGTTAATTTCGGAGACGATCCAGTTGGCTGGAGCGGGGGGTTGGCGGAGGTGGAGGGCGAACTGGGCGCTCTGCTGGCCATCACTGGTCTCGACGTTAGCAAGGTAGCCTACGGTGTCCTCACGCTTAAACATGGCGCGGAGGGGCTTTGAGGAGCGCATGCGATACTCTCCCTCCTCGAAGAGGATGCAGAGGGCAGCGATTTTTGCGTCGGAGACTTCTTTGGAATCGACGAAGTCGCGGGCGAACTCGAAATCCTGTTTTAAGACGGCTTGGAGGAAAGCATCGGCGACACCGAGGGAATCTGCGAGGACGGCCTTGGGGATGGGCTTGCCGGGAGCAGGTGGGAGGACCATTTTCTCGACCTTCCATTTGCCGCCGACTTTCCGAAGGTCGAAAAAGATGCGGTCGCGGCCGGCTTCGCGGTTGTCGAGCTCGATGGCCCAGCGGGCGAGGCGGTTCAGTTCCAGCTCGCCGATTTCGCGGACACCACCTGGGCGGCGAAGGAGAAGGGGTTGATTTTTGGCGAGGGCTTGAAGTTCCGCGAGGGTGGCGGAATCTAACGCATCCTTACCAATGAGTTTGGAAACGGCTGCCATATCACCTTTTTCGAGGGCTTCTCCGATGCGGGTGAGGAGATCGGCTGGGTCTGCTGAGGAGAAGCCTACGCCGAGGGTTTCGAGAACTTCCTCTGGGGTTTCGGGAACCAGTGGCTGGTCGAGGCCTTCGATGGGATCTGGGATTTCGGCGATTTGCTCAGGGATTTCTTTTGGCTGAGGTTTGACGGTAGGTTTCTCCGAGCCGGGCTTGAGGACGAGCAGGACGACGGCAATAGCGGCAAGGATCGCAGCTAGGCCGAGGAAGAAGTAGGGGACTTTGTTGGTCATAAAGCGGGAAACTTTAAATTTTAAACTCTAAACCGCAATTAAAAGGCCGGTGATAGTCTCGAGGATGATTACGGAATGAAAAGGGTGGTTCGATCATTTTCTCTTGATTCCTTAGTATTTCAATAACCCAATCTCCTAATCCCTCTTTCATTTCCTCATTTCCCGGAGGGTGCTGGGAGGCTCACGCGGAGTCGTTGCCCGTCGCGTAGGATGAAAAGGCTGGTGGATTGGACGGCGGCGGAGGCAGCGAGGTGGAGGTAGAATTCGTTGGGGTTGGTAATCGGCGAGTTGTTGAGAGCGACGATGAGGTCGTTGGCCTTGAGGATGCCGGAGGCGCTGCCTTCCGCAAGAATCCGTGTGACGACTACGCCACGGACATTCCCTGCGCTTTTCTCGGTGGTGAGATTGCGAACTTCCACGCCGACACCGAGTAGGATTTCTATATTGTTTTTCGAAGGGGTTTTCGGGGGGATTTCCCTGTAGATGGGCGGGGAGGTAGCCTCGGTAATGGTGGTGGTAAGTTCCATTTTCTTGCCCTCGCGCCAGATGCCGATTTTTACTTTTTCACCGATTTTCGTGCGCTGGACGTGTGTGATGAGTTGGTGGGTGTGGCGGATGGACTTGCCGTCGTAAGACTGGACAATGTCGTTCGGGATCAGCCCTGCAGCCTCAGCAGGAGAGTTCGGGGTGATTCCGAGCACTGCGGAACCGGCGGTGTCCTGATAGCCAAGCTCCGCGCGGACGGTGGGATCGAGATCACGCATCTGAACTCCGAGGAACCCACGTATGGGGCGGCCTCGCTCAATGATCTGTTTGAGTGCCTCGCGGACATCGTTTGAAGGAATGGAAAAGCCGACACCTTGGAAGCTAGGATTTTCCTTATCGACGCTGAAAATGGCGGCGTTGATCCCGATAATTTCACCGGTGAGGTTTACCAGCGGACCACCGGAGTTTCCCGGGTTGATGGCGGCATCGGTTTGGAAAAGGTCACGCTGGTTGTCTGCGAGCGAGCGTTCTTTTGCGGAAATGATTCCCTGGGTGACGGTTTCCCCTAGGCCAAAAGGGTTTCCGACGGCGAATACGAGCTGGCCGACCTCGACCAATGAGGAATCTCCGAGCTTGAGAGGAACGAATTTTTCCTTCGAATCTACCTTGATGATGGCGATGTCCAGGAGCGGATCTTCGCCAACGAGCGAGGCGTTGTAAGTTTTCCCACCGTGGAGGGTGATGCGGATCTGGTTTTGTCCGGCGATGACGTGGTGGTTCGTGATGATATGACCCTCCTCACTGACGATGACGCCGGAGCCTTGCCCTTGAGTCGGGTAGTTCCGAATGCGATAACCGCCCCGGAAATCGAGGAGCTTCTCGGTGCGCTCGCCGACGGTGTCGATACTGACGACAGAAGGGACTACCGCCTTGGTGAGGCGTGCGTATTCCTCATTGAGCCGTGAGAGCATTTCCACATCGCTGATGTCCAGTGCGGATGTGCGGGAAGGGGTGAACGCCTCCACACGGTGGGTTTTCTCCTTTTGTAGGAAATTCGGGAGGAAAGCGCTAAAATCGCCCCCGGAACGCCATGTCCGGATCGCGGTGACCAGGAAAAAGAAGACGACGAAAACAAAGAGCAGCGCCAGGAAGCGTTTGATAGCTGGGAGCATGGGGTGGGGTGAAGGTTGGGGAAAGATGGCAGAATTCCGATAATTTCCAAGAGAGGAAGATAAAATGCAGATTTGAAATTTGAGATTAGGGGCTTGGGGGAGTTGAGTAAGATTTGGAATGACCACAAGACTCGGAAAAAACAGAGGCCAAATTTCGCGTTTCAGTTGGTTTCAGGTTATCGATTCCCAGAATGAGTTTTAGTTGGCGAACTTCTGTTCCCTGGTGGTGAATTTGTTCTCTGAATTCGCGTTGAAAATCCCGGAGCAAAGTTGTCCGATTGGGCGTCCAATTGTCAGCAAACGGCGCGCCTCTTTATGACTATGTGATTTTTTGACCTTATAAGATCATCATCATAATAGTGTGTATAAGGTCGAAAAAGGGCTGTTCCTCAGCAGAGCTACGGGCGTTCCACGGGAATGATAACCTGGGTGGTAGTGAAGGCGGCAGAGGTATAAGGCTGGATACTTTGGGTAGCTAAAATGGATCCTCGCGGCTTATCACGACTTATTGGAGCTTTATTCACAGCTTGTTGGGGGTGAAGATTGCGGGGTTGAAACGTGCCATTATCACAGGAGGAACCGGGGGACTCGGGAATGCCATTGCGGGAAAATTCCGTGAGGCGGGCTGGGAGGTGGTTTGTCTCGGGAGCAAGGACTTGGATCTCTCGGATAGCGAGGCCGTGACACGGTTTTTCGCTAGAACCGAATGCGATCTGCTGGTCTGTGCGGCTGGAATCATTCGCGATCAGCCTGTATCAAGGATGGAGGAATGCGAGTGGGATGATGTTTTTCAGGTGAATTTTTCTGCATCCGCTCGTTGTGCGGAGGCTGCAATGCCCGGGATGGCGAAACGCGGGGGAGGCCACGTGGTTTTCATCTCTAGCTACGCGGCAGTACATCCGGCTGTTGGGCAGGCAGCCTATGCTACGGCGAAGGCTGCTCTCCTCGGTCTGACCAAGGGTCTGGCAGCGGAGTATGGCGGGAAGGGGTTACGGGTGAATGCTGTATTGCCTGGCTTTTTGGAAACGCCAATGACCGAAGCAGTTTCCCCGAAGCGTAAGAAAATCGTCCGCAAACTCCACATGCTTGGTGAATTCAATACCGTAATTGCGGCTGCGGATTTCATCTGGTTTCTAGAGGAGCGGATGCCGCATACCTCCGGGCAGTCGTTTTCACTGGATAGCCGTCTGTGAGTTTTTTAAAGAATCAATCCGATGTTCTTGACAGGTCGTGCGAATCTATGCTCTTTTCCCCGCCCGCAGCATCGCTGCCAATGCACCCGTAGCTCAGCTGGATAGAGCGCCTGACTACGAATCAGGAGGCCAGGGGTTCGAATCCCTTCGGGTGTACCACTTTCAAAGCCTCGTAATCAAAGGATTACGGGGCTTTTTTTGTAAGTTCCTCGAAAAAAACTTCCTGATTGCAGGAAAATGCGGGTTTTAACAGGCTTGGATTGCAGGAAGTGCCGCGGGAAATTTTTTTACGAGTGGGGATTTACCGCAGTGATGGCGATCCCGGTGATGTGGTTTTCCTGTAACGGTCTATTGCTGAAAAGTGGTCGATTCAAAATCCGTCGTCTTGGCACCCCCCGTACGCGGCTGCGTGGTTTTCGAAAAGTGATCGCTGCTGTAGTCGCCCCGGACGATCTCGCCGTATTCGAGGCTCAGTCCGTCATCCTCGGAGAGAGTCATTGTCTTCCACTCTCTCCCTTCGCTGTGGGAGCTGCTGAGAGTCAGTATGCCGGTGTATTCTGCGTGATGCTCGGGAAGCCGTTCCAAGAGCCATAGGATCGCACCGAGGTTCATCATGTCTTGGGCAGGTAGACTGCGATTTTTAACGGCACCCCTGACGGTCTCCATCAGTTTAGCCTGAATCATCGAGCATTCGCCGTGATCGAATTGTAGGCGAGGTATCCCGTCCGGCTCGTCGTCGAAATCTTCTTCATCCTCTACCGAAACCACCGCCCATTTCAGATCCGGCAACAAGATCGAGTGCCAACCCTCCGCTACGACAATCGCAGCGTCGTAGTCCATTGGGGAGATGGGAAAAGGGAAGCGGATGCTTCGTTGAGAGAGTTTCCGCGCCCCCAAGGATTGAACCGTGATTTTTCATCACGCCACCGCCTCTTCCAAAACCTCGGGGTGTTTGAGGGCGCTCTACTTCATTTTCCTCACCACCCTGTCAGGTATCATGATTCAACATGCTGGCCTACGCGTGCTTCGCTGATCCAAGTGTAGAGGATAACCCACATGGCTAGGGCCAGGGCGAAGAGCGGGATTTGAAGAAGCGGCGGTAGGGAGTAGAGGATCGTAACAATTGGGATCCAGATACCCCATGTTGCAAAGAGGATGGGGACAATCACATCGCGATAGTATTTCCGCGTGAGGAAACGACCGAGATTCTTGAAGCTGTAACCGGAGTTTTTCCAGTCGTAGCACCATGCACCACTTGGTGCAGCCCACAACGGATTGAAAATAAACTGATCTACTAGAACCTTCGTAGCAACTACGGAGAAGGTGATCTCGGTGCCGAACCACTCCGTCTGGTTCCGGTAAAAAAGATCCACGCCCATTCCGGTGCAGCCCCAGAATGGGATGGTGAAAAGGAGGTTGGCGAAGTTGGTGCGGAAAATACGTCTTTTTTGAAAAACCAGGATCCGCATGATTTCCGGGATGAACGCACCTGCGATGACGGATGCGAGCGCCGAGTATCCGTATCCCCATGCTTCTTTCAGCTCCCCGAGGTGCCCGAGCCAGCGGGTGGTGGGCGGGTAGAAATAGTAGCCGAGTACCAAGGCTAGCATAACGCCCTGAACGATGAGCGCGGGGATGAAGTTCGCCCGTGCAGCCCGGATACCCGCCATCCACGGGGCTTCACGTTTGGGGGGTGCTAGGGCGCGGCTCATTGACGCGAACCTGCTTTCCTTGGAGTCGCTTTACAAGGGCATATCGGAGTCCTAAACGTTGTGTGCGAAATGAGTGATCCTAGAACTACAATCCTGCTGGATAAGATCATGGCCTTCGAATTGGATGCCGAGGAGGCGCAATTGCCTTTCACTAGCCGCTTGGCAAGGGAACAAGGCTGGACTCATGTGTTCGCAGGAAGAGTGGTTGTGGAATACAAACGCTTCGTTGCCCTTGCGATGGTGGCAGGTCATCCCGTGACGCCTTCTGAAGAGGTCGATCAGGCATGGCATCTCCACATGGTTTATACGAAGAGTTACTGGCATGGCTTTTGCCGGGATGTACTTGGTCGTGAGCTACACCACATGCCCACGGTTGGCGGATCCGATGAAAACGGGAAATTTGAAGACTGGTATGAAAAGACCTTGGAGAGCTATCGGCGGGTTTTTCAGGACGAACCTCCAACAGATATCTGGCCTTCCGTTCGGAAACGGTTCGCGACTGCGGGCTGCGGACGATGGGTGGATACGTCGAAATTCTGGCTCGTTGCAAAGCCATTTTCCTGATAGGTTTTCACAGAATTTTATGACTGTGTTGGCTACGTCTATATTTGATTGGAAGGGTCCTGATTTTCTTGGGCTCTATGCAGTTGCATTTTTCTTCGCCCTTGCGTGGTCGGTCTGGCGGCGTTTCCGGGCGAACAAGAAATTTGCCCATCCTGATGCGCTGCAAGTGGAATTGACCGATCCTTATGACATGGCTTTTCTAGCAGGTGGCACGTCGCGTTGCAGCCAGGTGGCGGTGGTTAAGCTACTCAAAGTTGGCTCCGTCGAATGGGTGAAAACGAAGATCCTTAAAGAGAGTCGGCTTGTAGCCAAGGGGCAGGCGTATCCTGATTTCCATGAGATCGAGCGCACGCTTTTTTCTTCCATCCTCGGTTACGGAAAGAAAGGAATGCCGCTCGCCAGCGTGTCTCAGCTCGTCGCAACACGGGTTTCTGGTATCGAGTCGAAACTGGCTAAGCTTGGACTGCGCCCGACTTCTTCAGAAGGAAGCGGACGTGTCTGTTTCATTGCCCTGCCCATGTTGGTGTTGGTTCTTGTCGGCCTAGTGAAAGTTGCGGTTGGCGTTTCGCGCGACAAGCCGGTCTTGTTTCTTTGTCTTATGATTGGGGTTACGTTGCTCGCCTGTATTGGGGTTACCGTAGCTAGGAAGAAGCTTACCTCGGAGGGTGAAGAAGTTCTTGCTCGCTTGCGAGACAGGGCATCCAGCTACGGGAACGGATCTAACCACCTTCCCGGAACCATGTGCTCTGTTGCACTTCTCGGAATTTCTGGGATGGCCTACGATGAAAGTCTTGCTGGTCTTGATACCACACTGAAAAAGGAAATTTCACAGATGGGTAATTCTTCCTCCTCATCGGGCTGTGGCAGTTCGGGTTGTTCGAGTGGCTGTGGATCCGGCTGTGGAGGATGCGGCGGTGACTGAGGCGAAAAGGGTTGCGACCTACGTATCTGGGTGGCGTGATAGCGACTCATGAGACTCGCTAAAATTTCTGGAATACTGACGGCGGGCTTTCCGCTTTGGCTGATCCTTGGCTGCGCCTGGGCATGGTTCCAGCCAGCTGCGTGGGTTTGGTTCCAGCCATGGATTGCCCCAGCTCTGGGAGTGGTGATGCTTGGGATGGGTCTTACCCTGCGCTTCTCCGACTTTTCCTCAGTTTTGAAAGAACCGAAGCGGATTGCTCTCGGGGTGTTTGCTCAGTTCGTGATCATGCCTCTGGTCGGCTGGGGTCTTGCGAAAGCATTTGATCTGGAGGCCGGCCTCGCCCTCGGTCTAGTCCTCGTCGCCTGCTGCCCGGGCGGGACAGTCTCAAACGTGATCTGTCATCTCGCGAAGGCAAGCGTCCCTCTTAGTGTGCTGATGACCATGTGTTCTACTATTACTGCAGTAGTTGCGACACCTTTACTCACTAGTTGGCTGGCTGGAGCATGGATGCCTGTCGATGCCTGGGGCCTTTTCAAATCCATGGTCATTGTCGTGCTCCTCCCGCTGGTCCTCGGGATCACGGTGAACTCCCTGCTCGGCCGGATAAGGAACCCGGCCAAAGTCCGCACATGGATCGATGCCCTTGGGCCTCTTGTAAGTGCTCTTGTCGTAGTTGCGATCGTCGGGTGCATCGTAGCTGGGAAAAAGGATGAGATCGCCGCTGCAGCGGGCTGGTTATTCCTCTCCGTATTTCTCCTTCACACCATTGGTTTTCTGCTCGGTTACTTCTTTGCAAAGCTCGCCGGCTGTCCCGAAAGTCTCCGCCGGACTATATCCATAGAAGTGGGTATGCAGAACAGCGGTCTAGGTGCGGCGCTGGCCACCAAACATTTTCCAAGCATCGCCCTCGCTCCCGTGCCTGCGGCGATCTCCGCAGTCATCCACAGTCTTATCGGCAGCACTCTTGCGGCTTGGTGGCGGAGAAAAGGCTCCAACTCCTAATTTAGGAGAAACTAGGTGCAAATTAGGAGTTGGGTCACAACTCCTTTATTCTAAGCATGATACTCTTGGATGCTCTTCACCGTTAGTTCGTTTTCCTTGAGGGAGCGGATGCCTTTTACGGTGGCTTCGGCGGCGGCCATGTTGGTGGCGTAGGAGATCTTTTGGGCGATGGCGGTGGAGCGGATCAGGATTTCATCGGCGCGGGACTCGTGGGTCGCGGGGGTGTTGATGAGGTAGTTGATCTCGTTGTTTTTCATCATGTCGATGATGTTCGGGCGCGCTTGCTCGAGGACTTTGTAAACTCGTTCCGCAGGGATGCCAGCCTCGGCGAGTTTCGCGAGGGTGCCGCCGGTGGAGATGATTTTGAAGCCGAGTTCGTGAAGATCGCGGGCGACGGCGACGGCGCGTTCCTTGTCCAAATCGGAGACGGAGAGAAAGATGGTGCCTTCTTTTGGGAGCGGGTTAAAGGCAGCCATCTGGGATTTCGCATAGGCCATGCCCCAGTCCTTATCGATGCCCATGACCTCGCCGGTGGATTTCATTTCGGGGCCGAGGACGATGTCGATTCCTGGGAAGCGGTTCCATGGGAAGACTGCTTCCTTCACGGAGAAATGGGTTGGGTGGATGGTCTGGGTGTAGCCCATGTCGGCGAGTTTTTCACCGACCATAATTTTCGCGGCGAGCTTGGCGAGTGAGACACCGGTGGCTTTGGAAACGAAAGGCACGGTGCGGGAGGCGCGCGGGTTGACTTCGATGACGTATAGTTCTTCGTTTTTCACGGCGAACTGGATGTTCATCAAGCCACGCACTTCGAGCTCTTGGGCGAGGTCTTTGGCAGCCTTGTCGATCTTGACCTTGATTTCATCGGAGATGGAGAATGCAGGGATGCCGCAGGCGGAGTCTCCGGAGTGGATGCCTGCCTGCTCGATATGCTGCATGATCGCGCCGACGACGGATGTCTCGCCATCGCTGATGCAATCGACGTCGATCTCGACAGCGTTGTCGAGGAAACGATCCACGAGGACTGGGCGTTCGGGTGAGGCGGTAACTGCCTCGCGCATGTAGGTGGAGAGCTCTGAGTCAGAGTAAACGATCATCATCGCGCGGCCTCCGAGGACGAAGGAGGGGCGGACGAGAACAGGGTACCCGATGCGGTTGGCAACTTCGATAGCTTCTGCTTCGTTGGTGGCGGTGCCTGCTTCGGCCTGTTTGAGACCCAGTTTGTCGAGCAGAGCGGAGAAGAATTTCCTGTCCTCAGCGAGTTCGATGTTTTTTGGCGAGGTGCCTATGATGGGAACGCCGTGGCGCTCGAGGTCTGCGGCGAGGTTGAGCGGGGTTTGTCCGCCGAACTGGACGATGACGCCGTGAGGTTTTTCCTGGTCGCAGATGTTGAGGACATCCTCAAGGGTGAGTGGCTCGAAGAAGAGTTTGTCCGAGGTATCGTAGTCGGTGGATACGGTCTCGGGGTTTGAGTTCACCATGATGGTCTCGTATCCGAGCTCTTTTAGAGCGAAGGCAGCGTGGACGCAGCAGTAGTCGAATTCGATGCCCTGGCCGATGCGATTGGGGCCACCACCGAGGATGATGATCTTCTTTTTGTCGGAAGCGCGGGCTTCGTTTTCATCTCCGTAGGTGGAGTAGAAATACGGGGTGAAGGCCTCGAATTCTGCGGCGCAGGTATCGACTAGGCGGTAGGTGGGTATGATGCCTTTGGCTTTGCGCTCGGCGCGGACATCGTCTTCGTGGGTTCCTTTGGCTTTCGCGATCTGGCGGTCGGAGAAACCGAGCTTCTTGGCTTGTTTGAGATCGAGGCTGTCGAGGTTCTGGCCTTCCTCGGCAATCTGCTGCAGGTGGCGGAGGAACCATGGATCGATGTTCGTCGCATCGAAAATCTCCTCAAGAGTCCAGCCGTTGACGAAAGCGGTTTGGAGCCAGAAAATGCGTTCCGCATTCGGGATCTGGAGTTTTCTGGTGATCTCGTCTTTGGTCGGTGCTTGTGGATCGTTCTTGTCGAAGCCAAAGCCCCAGCGGCCTGTCTCTAGGGAGCGAAGGCATTTCTGCATGGATTCCTTGAAGGTGCGGCCAATGGACATGGCCTCGCCGACGGACTTCATGGAAGTGGTAAGAACTGCGTTTGCAGTAGGAAATTTCTCGAAGGTGAAGCGCGGGATCTTGGTGACAACGTAGTCGATGGTCGGCTCAAATGAGGCCGGTGTTTTACGGGTGATGTCGTTCGGAAGTTCGTCGAGGGTGTATCCGATGGCGAGTTTCGCGGCGATCTTGGCGATGGGGAAGCCGGTGGCTTTCGAGGCGAGCGCGGAGGATCGGGAAACGCGCGGATTCATCTCGATGACGATCATGCGGCCGGTCTTGGGGCAGGTGGCGAACTGGATGTTGGAGCCGCCCGTTTCCACCCCGATTTCGCGGATCACGGCGAAGGAGGCGTCCCGCATGACCTGATATTCGCGGTCGGTGAGGGTCTGGATGGGAGCGACGGTGATGGAATCTCCGGTGTGGACGCCCATTGGGTCGAGGTTTTCGATTGAGCAGATGACTACGCAGTTGTCCGCGCAGTCACGCATGACTTCCATTTCGAATTCCTTCCAACCGAGGAGCGACTCATCGATGAGGACTTCGGAAACCGGCGAGAGGTCAAGACCGCGGTGGACGATTTGCTCGAACTCCTCTTTGTTGTAAGCAATACCTCCGCCTTGGCCGCCGAGGGTGAAGGCGGGGCGAACGATGAGCGGTAAGGTGCCGATTTCTGCGGCGACTTCGCGGGCTTGCTCCTTGGTGCGGGCGATTCCGGAGCGCGGCATGTCGAGGCCGATTTTCTCCATGGCCTCTTTGAAAAGGTGGCGATCCTCGCCCTTGTCGATGGCCTCGGCGTTGGCTCCGATCATTTTCACGCCGTACTTGTCGAGGGTGCCTGCTTTGAAGAGGTCCATCGAGGTGTTCAGCGCCGTCTGGCCACCGAGAGTCGGGAGGAGGGCGTCCGGTTTTTCGCGGATGATAATTTTCTCAACGATCTCCGGAGTGATGGGCTCAATGTAGGTACGGTGGGCGAACTCCGGATCGGTCATGATCGTCGCGGGGTTCGAATTCACGAGTATGACCTCGTAGCCTTCTTCTTTGAGGGCTTTGCAAGCTTGGACTCCAGAGTAGTCGAATTCGCAGCCTTGGCCGATGACGATGGGGCCGGAGCCGATAACGAGAATTTTCCTGATCGAGGTGTTTTTTGGCATGTGCGCGCGTATGTTGCTTAAACTTTCAGGGGTGTGACAGGGGAAGCCCGGGTTGTAAAGCGGTGATGAGAAAATCGACCTAGTCCTGGGATGTGGGTTCCTTCTGCTAGGAAAGCTCGGAGAGTTTGTGGTTCATCTGGATCGAGTTCCGCAGAGCCCGCATCACATCAATCATGCCGCGATATTCATCGGTTGCCTTTGCGCACGCAGGATCATTGGCTGTATGGCGGCTGACGTGGCGGCCGATTTCTGAATAAAGCTGGCGCATCTGAGTGTCCAAAAGACCGATCTCGGCGCGGTGGGTGGACATTTCCTGGTTGGCATCGCCGATGTGCTGGAAGGCTTCGGATGCTTTTCCGCGCCTTTCCTTTTTTCGGGCAAGGATATCCGCATCGAAGGCGTCGATCCGTGCGTCGCCCTTTGCGATTTTTGCTGCCACGATCTTCCGTTCTGCTTTGAGGCTGGTGAAATCCTTTTTTAGCTGGATTAGCAGAGCGCTTGTTTCTTCAAGAACATCGGGCGTATCGTTACCTTCCTTTTTAAGGACTTCCCGCTTGATTTTTATCCCGTCGTGACTGCGGCGAATTTCGCGTGCCTGTGCGACGACCGTGTCGCGCTCGCGTGCCAGTTCCTCTAGCTCGTCTAGGACTCTCTTACGCTCCTCGATGAGATCCTGGTATGGCTCAGCAGTAACTCCGAGAAGGCTCGCCCGCTCTTCGTAGGCTTTTTCGAGTTCACTTTGGCAAACGTCGAGATCCTTGGCGACGCGATCACGCTCGGAAATCAGTTTCCGCAGGTTCCAATATTCCACGGATAGGGCGTCGATGTTTTCGACCTTTTTCCAGATGGTTTCGCCGAGATAAGCCTCGGCTTCCTTGAGCAAATGCATCTCCCCTGCGGCATCGCCCATGCGGACGTTCTTGCGGGCGTAGCCGAAGACGAGGCCGAAGCGGCATAGGAGGTATCTGGTGGAGGTCATACAGCCAAACTACTTCTTTAGGAGCGACTTCAGGTGGTCGATCACGCCCATATCTTCTAGGGTCGTGACATTTCCTGAAATGGTGCCGGTGGTTACCAACTCTTTCAACAAGCGCCGGATGATTTTCCCGGAACGGGTTTTTGGCAAGCCGGGAGTGAAATGGATGTCATCCGGTTTGGCGATTGCGCCAATCACTGTGCCGACATGGTTGCGGAGTTCCTTCTCCAATTCCGGCGAAGATTCGTGCCCTTGCTTGAGGGTAACGAAAACGGCAACAGCCTGTCCTTTAAGTTCATGAGGTCTGCCGACTGCAGCGGCTTCGGCGACGGCCGGGTGGGAGACGAGGGCGGACTCGATCTCCGCTGTACCGAGGCGGTGGCCGGATACGTTAAGAACGTCGTCAAGGCGACCGATGATCCAGAAGTTACCCTTCTTGTCGCGCTTCGCGCCATCACCTGCCGTGTAGAGGCCGGGATAGTCCGCGAAATAGGTTTTCTTGAAACGGGCTTTGTCTCCGTAAATCGTGCGGGTCATTGAAGGCCATGGCTTGCGGATTACGAGGCGACCCGGGACTCCCGGAAGGCATTCTTTTCCTTCGTCGTCAAGAATCGCGGCGTCGATCCCGAAGAACGGGCGTGTTGCGGTGCCGGGGATACACGGGGTTGCGCCCGGGATTGGGGAAATGAGGATGGCTCCCGTCTCGGTCTGCCACCAGGTATCGACGATGGGGCAGCGGCCTCCGCCGATTTTCTCGTGATACCAGTGCCATGCCTCCGGGTTGATCGGCTCGCCGACGGAGCCGAGGAGGCGGAGGGAGGAAAGGTCGTATTTTTCAGGAAACTCATCGCCCGCTTTGATGAACGCGCGGATTGCGGTGGGGGCGGTGTAAAGAATGGAAACGCGGTGCTCCTCAATGATTTTCCAAAAGCGTCCCCAGTCCGGCTCGTTCGGTGCGCCCTCATACATGACTTGGGTGACGCCGTTGGCGAGCGGGCCGTAAACGATGTAGGAGTGACCAGTGATCCAGCCGACATCCGCCGTGCACCAGTATACGTCATCGTCGCGCATATCGAAGATGTATTTGCAGGTGGAGTAGGTGCCGGTGAGGTAACCGCCGGAGGTATGGAGGATGCCTTTTGGTTTTCCGGTGGAGCCTGAGGTGTAGAGAATGAAAAGTGGGTGCTCGGAATCGAAGCCTTTCGGTTCGTGTTTTGCGGAGGCGTCTTCGGTTTCTTCGTGCCACCAGTGGTCACGCCCGGACTTCATGGAAACTTCATTCTCAGTGCGTTTGACCACGAAGATGTGTTCGATTTTGTCGTATTTCTTGAGAGCCTCATCGACCACGGGTTTCAGGGCGACGACTTTTCCGCGTCTCCAGCCACCGTCTGCGGTGACAATTGCAGTCGCGCCGGAGTCCTCAAGGCGATCCAAGATGGACTCTGCAGCAAAGCCGCCGAAGACCACGTTGTGAACTGCGCCGATACGTGCACAGGCAAGCATCGCGACAGCCGCCTCGGGAATCATCGGCATGTAGATCAGGACGCGGTCTTTCGATTTCACGCCGCGTGCGAGCAGGACGTTGGCAAACTTGCAGACCTCGCGGTGGAGCTGTGCGTAGGTGATCGTGCGTTTGTCGCCCGGCTCGCCTTCCCAAATGATCGCTGCCTTGTTTGCGCGCGCGCCTGTGGCATGTCGGTCAACGCAGTTTTCAGCGACATTGATTTTCCCGTCGATGAACCATTTCGCATCCGGTGCCTTCCACTTGAGAACTTTCGAAAACGGTTTTTGCCATGTGAGCTCCTTCGCTTCCTTCGCCCAGAATTTCTCGGGCTTGTCGATCGAGTGTTTGTAGAGCCTCTCGTAGGCAGCCATTGAAGGGATTCGAGCCTTTTTCGAAAACTCTTTAGAAGGCTTATGAACGGCAACCAGCTCGGCTGCATGGTCTGAGGATACCTTTGAGGGCCTTATGGATTTTTTTGAACTCATAGTCTTATCTTCCGGAAAGTTAGAGAGCGATTCACTCCGGGGCAATGGTGAAAACGTCAACGGCCAGATCAAGAAACGCACCCGCGTCGTCGGCCCCTTCGCTAGTAATTGAAACAAAAGTAGGGTCGGTGGGACTTCAGAGCCAACGACCAAAGCATTCTGAGGAGTTATCCTTTTCAGGGTTCTCTAATCCCAATGCTGTCGTCTCTCAGGCGCTGACAGATCCTGGGCTTTCGGGAAGCCCCTGATTTTCAGATAGCGGGTGAACTGGTGATCCAGAGCGATTGCCTTGCGGCTAGTGATGGCGGATGGCTTGGCCGGGATCTCCTTTTAATCCGTAGATTGAAGACCGTAAACGAACCACGAAACCCATGAAAACCACCGAAACAATGAAAACCACGAGAACCCACCTCTTCGCCCTGCTCGCCCTTGGGCTGGCGCCCACCTTTGCCAATGCAGCCGTCCTAGAATACGTAAGCGGCGATTGGGATAGTACAGCTGTGAGTTGGACCAATGCTGGCAATCCTGCTGCAAGGACTGCTGAAAATCTAGGGAAGCCGTTAAAAACTAGCGGGAAATGTGATTTTGCGAGGACTCGAATGGCAGGAGCCAGCCGAGAAAGCGTAGCTGCCGCGTCTCGCGGCAGGCCGTGCAAGCCCCGTCTCGGGGCGAAACCGTAGCTGGCGCATCCTGCGTCAGGCTATTAGTGAGGAATCCTGCCTCCCTGAGCTCTTCAGCGAGCACAAATAATGGCCTACAATTGCCCCGGCCTGAAGACCTTCGTAAGTCACTAAATATAAAGTAGGGCCGGTGGGACTTGAACCCACGACCAAAGGATTATGAGTCCCCTGCTCTAACCAACTGAGCTACAGCCCCCTTTCGCGCGGTGAGGCGCGGGCAAGCTTTGTCCTGTGGGGCACTGGGTTGCAAGGCTAAGTTGGTATCCTGCAGGAAAGGAAGTAAGTTGCCTGAATGGGAAGAATACCGGGCTAGGGGCGGGAGCATGGCCTTGATTTCCAGTTCCAGTGGCTCCGGCAAGTCCCGTATGGTGAATTCAAATTCGGAGGCGTTTCGAACCTTTGCTGAGCGGTCATTCGAGCAACTTCCGCAAAGTCACGGTGATCTCCTCGCGGGACAGCAAGCTTGCGGCCACCGCCAGGGTGAGGTTTTCCCAGTCCTCGCTGTCGGGCGCGGTTTGGTATCCGTTGATCTGGAGAAACACGAGGCCCGCGCCGAGCGCCACGCGTTTGTTCCCGTCGATGAATGGGTGATTACTACAAAGATAGTAGAGATAGGCGGCGGCCACTTCGACTGTATCGGAAAAAGTAGACACGCCTCCAAAGGAAGCCTGCGGTGCAGCGACTGCGGATTCCAGTAGCATCGGTTCACGCAGACCGTCGGAACCTCCGAACATGGTGATTGCGGTCGCATGGATTTCCATCACCTGACCCACGGTCAGGTGATGGCACGAGTTCGGATCGCAATTCATGCCAGGCGTTGCATGGTCTGGGCATACCGCTTCATCACATCCTCGATCGCATCGCTGACCTCGGCGTTTTTCCGCTTCGGATCAAGAGGAGTCAGGGTGATCGCACCAGTGGAGTGGATTTCCAGATTTACCTCATCCCCCGCTCTGAGACGCGCCAATTCCATCACCGTGGAGTCGAAAATGATCCCGTGCGAATTCCCGATCTTTGAAATCTTCTTCTTCATACGTAAAACATACGTATAACGTCCCGATCTGTCAAATCCCATCCCACCCATGAACCGGCCCTATTTCTCCTACGCCGGAGGCCGCGTCCGCCATGCGCCGATTGAAGTCAGCGCTCTGTTTTCGGATGCGATTTTACGAAATCGATGTTTGCCTTCACCTGTGGGACACTGTCGTTCCAGTCGTTTTCGTGCTCGATGGAGATATGGCCGTCGAATTTTTGCTTTTTTAGTTCTTCTAGGCAGGCAGCGACATCGACGACTCCAGTGCCGGCAACGACGACCTCGGACTTGCCCATTTTCGCCTTGTCCTTGAGGTGGACGCTGACGACGCGGCCGTCGAGGATGCGCAGGCACTCGACGGGGACGAGGTTGGAGGTGCACCAGTGGCCGAGGTCGGCGCAGGCGCCGACGCGCTTGTCGCGGCTTTCGACGACGCCTAGGATGTAAAGGGGGTTCCAGACCTTGTATTTCGGGTTGCTCATGGAGCCGCCGTGTTCGTGGAAAGCGACCTTGATGTCGGTGCGGATCGCGGCGGCCTCCCATGCGACGATCTGCTCGGTGGACTCGGTGCAGACGGCGTAGAGCCCCATCTTTTTCGCGAAATCCATGATGGAGTTCACTTCATCGGCGTTGTTTGCTTTGATGACACCGTAGTTGACGGCGTGGACCTCTTGGCGTTTGCACTCGGCGAGAAGCTCTTTCATGGCTTCCTCCGGCATGGTGTGGTGGATCTTCACCTTGGAGTCCGGCTTCATTTTCTGGCCGGGGTAGAACTCGATCATCTTGCCGCCCGCCTGCTTGGTCTTGGCAATTGCCTCAAAGGCGGTGAAATTTTTAAAAGTGTATGCTTGTGCGCCGATGAACCAGCCTTCCTGGCGGAGGTTTTCCGGGATAGGTTCTGCGTGGAGGCTCGCGGAAATGGCGAGGGCGGCTGCTGCGATGGTGAGGATGGTTTTCATAAATAGCGGGGAGCTGGGAGCTAAGAGCGGGGAAAAGGCTGTGTGAAGCCTGAATGTCGAAAGTTATAACGTCGGGAAGGGTGATCGTCTTTCAGGCCAGGAGGGTGGCCAGCTCCCCAACGGAGTCCGCAATGCGGTCGGCTGTGGAAAGACGTTCCCGGTCATGGTAGCCCCAAGTTACGGCGACGGATTCCATGCCGGCGTTTTTTGCGGTATCGAGATCCATGGTGGAATCTCCGATGAGGACGCAGTCTTCCGGGGAAACGCTGAGCGTGGTGGCGATTTCGAGGGCTCCTGTAGGATCCGGCTTGTGGGGGAGGCCTTCGCGGTTGCCGAGGATGGCGGCGAAGGTGCCTTTCGGAAAAAGTTTTTCGACAATCTCGACGGTGAAGGCGTGGGGCTTATTGGAAAGGACGGCGAGAGGGATGCCTGCGGACTTCAGCCCGGCAAGGAGCTCGGGGATGCCGGGATAGACATGCGTGCCATTGGGCCAGGAAACCCCGTAGTCGCTGGCAAAGGAGCGAAGGACGCTTTCCCCGTGTAGGCTTGCCTCGCCCGGGGCAAGGGCGCGCTCCACGAGCTTTTTAGCACCATCGCCAATGAAACCGCGGACGGCGGCGTAGTTGTGTCCGGGCAATCCGTGGAGATCGAGAGAGCGGTTGAGCGAGGCGGCAATGCCGGGGAGGGATTCGACGAGGGTGCCGTCGAGGTCGAAGATAAATGCGCGGTTCACGGGGAAACTTTAAATTTTAAACTCGAAACTTCAAGGAAGACGAGGATGCAGGCTTCTCTTGTCGGCTCTTGTCGGCTCT
>TARA_B110000037_G_scaffold223190_1_pt1 | contig 18174 bp, 16 predicted proteins | sample TARA_B110000037 | Tara Oceans TARA_B110000037 (sample SAMEA4397196) | marine metagenome | biome: Polar Biome; feature: [MIX] marine epipelagic wind mixed layer (ENVO:01000061); material: water (ENVO:00002006), including particulate matter (ENVO:01000060) such as... | depth 10-100 m
GCATCTCGCCTACAGCGAGGAAGACCTAAAATTCAAAGCTGAAATTCCGTCCTTTCCGGAAGCGACAAATCACAAATCCAACCCCTTTGCGGAGGATTGGAAAATCGCCAGAAGTGCAGGCTCCACTCTATTCGCCAGAGCGATCTTCCTTCTTCTCTGCCTCCGCCATTTTCTTGGCGATTTGTTCCTTGATACTCGCGATCCGGGCGCTTGCCTGGCTTTCGGGAGCGATGGCAATCGCTTTATCGAGTGCCTCCATAGCTTTGTCCATCTCCTCAAGTTGCGCGTGAACCATACCCTTGATCATGACGACCTGCTGAAGCATCTCACCTTCGTAATCTCCGGAAGAAACGGTCGTTTCTACCAGCTCCAGTGCTTCCTTGAATTTCCCACCAGATGCCAGGGAATTGAGGCCATCCTGGAACTTCGCATACTTTTTCTTCTGCTCAATACCCTTCACGAAACCACTTTCATCACCGGGATCGGCGGCTTTGATCTCATCGATCTTATCCGAATAGAAAGATGCCAGAAGGGTATCATCCAGTGACATGGCTTTTAGAGCACCAACCAAAAGCTTCGCTTTCTCCACACCTTTCGCCTCTGCAGCTTCTGCGAACGCTTTGTCACGCCCGGCTCTGACTTCCGATAACTCCTTGAGATGCGTCACATACTCGCTAGGTCCACCAGGGCGATATCCTGTTTTGGCAAACGGTTTCCCTTCGCCATCCATTAGCAGGATAGTCGGATAGCCTCGAACCGAATACTTCCCTTTCAGTCCCTCATTCTGGGCGATGGTTTCTTTTGAAAGCTTGGACTTGTCCTTGGGGTAATCCACCTCCACGAGCACATAGCCGTCTTTGACTCCATCTTTAAATTCATCGTGCGAGAAAACCTCCTTGTTGAGCTTGATACACCAGCCGCACCAGTCGGACCCGGTGAAATCCACCAGCATATCTTTCTTTTCGGAGGCTGCCTTTTTCGAGGAAGCAGCAAAATCGTGCGACCACCCTTCGCCTCCGGCGTGTGCAAAAAAAGAGCCGGAGATGATGGCACATGCGGCCACTGTGAGTTTCATTTTCATTGTCATCAGAAAGAGACTCCCCCAAGAACTTGAAAAGTCGAGCAGGAATCAGTCACCTAGAAAACTCAGTCAAAGCTCGCTAAGCGGCTTTTTCGAAAACTGATCGTCGCGGAGTTTTCGGAGATACTCTAGATACTTCCTCTGTGCTTCGATGCTTTCCCCGTCCTTCACTGGAGCAGGTCTGCCGCCGGACGCAATGGGAGCCGGTTGGCTGGTGCCGTATTTCTTCCAGGGGCCGTAGGGAACCTGGCTTTCTTCGACAAAGCGCCAATGAACTTTTTTTCCCGAACTCACACCCAGATAATCCCGGATAGAAGGAGAAAGGTCGATTCCTGCAGATCCGTTCTGGGTAGCTTTCGGACGTTTATTTCCAAAGACATACTCCCAGTCGTTAGTCACCCATGGGCCGCAATCTTCCCACTGTGCATAGCAGCTGCGCTTTTCGTAATAAATCTGGATCCACCGGCCTTTCAAGACCGTCATACCCGGCTCCGGACGCATACGACTGAACCACGGAATCACCCTCGGAGCTTCGGGTTTGTGAGCTCCCCACACCTTCACATCGTTGTATGGGAGAGCGATGTAAAACGGGTTCAGCTTCGGGATAAATCCTTTGGGACGGAAATCACCAGTAGTGTGGTTGGCAATGCGTTTGGCTGGATTCGGATCGTCATAGCCTCCGAAGTTGATCGCCCATTCCGTATCCCATGAAGACTTGCAGTTCGGTGTAGGGTTCCGTTCGGTGGGTTGTTCCCCGCACCAAAAGATGGTGGCAGTGATGTGGGTTTTCCACTGATAGAGAATTCGTGAGGACGGGGCAACCTGCCTCACTCGACGACTACCTGTTGGGATCACCACCCTGGGAGCTCCTTCCCGCTGGGATTGACCATTCACATAACCGCAAAAGGACAAAGCGCTTATGACGGAAATAGCCGTGAATCGTTGGAAATAATCTGGCATTTTTGATAATCAGACTTCGCTTGCTCTATTTGTTAGCGTATGAAGCGATAAGTTTCAAGGCAAAGCGGGATAACTGAAAGAACCTGCCTCTTTTAATCGAATCAGTAGCTAGGAGCGACTTTTCCACCTTCCAGACCCAATCTTCACCCGGAATTCCATGCACAAGATCTGCACTCTATCACTGCTCCTCTCCCTTTCCACCTTTCTTGGTGCCGGTGAAACCCGAACATGGACAAATGCGGATGGAACCAAGCATTTTAAAGCCGAACTCGTAAGCCGCGAGGAAAACAACGTTACACTGATCCGCGAAGACGGGAAAAAACTCACCTTCAATCTAGAGAAGCTTCATGAAAACGACCGTCGCTGGCTGAACCTCAAGCATCCGATAGGAAACGGTGGCGAGGTAATGCCAGATGCGGATGCGATGTTCGATACATTGAAATTCGGAGACAGCCGCGAGACCGTGAGTAAAAAGCTAAAGGCCAGCAAGGTTGTGGAAAGTGGAGTGCCTGGGGTTTTCCTAGGCCGCACGGGTCTGAACGGGATTTATCGGACTAAGGTTTCGATTGGCGGACTTTACTGCTTCCTGTTTTTCGATTGGAGCCAAGCAGGCCTTCTCCATGAAGTCACTTTGCAAACGGAAAACAAAACGTCCGGAGAATATGTGGGAATCCTCAAGCCATGCTGGGAAGAATGTATCCCATTGATTATCTCCCTGCATGGCAATCCGAAGCAAAAAACGGGCATCCCCAATGCCAACGTCCTTGAAGACGGACAAATGTTGGCCAGCCATCTCTGGGATCTGGAACACGGCGGCACAGTGATGCTTGGAACGTCGAGATTGGGCAGGGGCTACCAGGTCGTAGTCCGCTTCACTAAGGATAAGATCAAAGTAAATCGGGTTCCGTAACTACTACTCGGAAAGCTTCACTGCCTGGTCGACGAGAGTGATAAAATCGTAGCGGTCGGCCACGAGATTTTCCGCAGCTGCCTCGCGTGCTAGCGCAAGCACTAGCAGATCATCGATCGTAGGTTTCCCCTCCCCTCTAAGCCAAAGACCAAATCCGCAGATCAGCGTGGCGAAGCTTGCGTCATCTGAAGGCTCTTTCTCGGGATAAAAAACGAGCTCCACAGGTGGAGCACCGGCGCCATCAATAGTCCATGTAAGCGTGCCCAGTCCCTTTCCATTCGCTACTGCTTCGATTACGAGCACGACCGATTCTCCTGCAGGAATCGTCGTTACAGCAGGAGCAACGTTCATATTACCCGCCCCGATCGAGTAACCTAAGAGTCTATGATTGGATATTGAATTCCCGTCAGTTTGGAGTTCGATGGAAAGTTTCCTATCCTCATCCTTGGCACCTTGGAGGGATACGAAAATGAGGTTTCCAGACGGGCGCCACGGGCACGGTAGGATCTCAGCGGCGAGAGAACATCCCTTCCATAGTGCAGCGGTACCCTTGGCTTTCAATGGGAACGCATTAAGGAGTTCCTCGATCCTCACATCTTGCTGTGTGGGCATTCTGTCATCGATGCGCACAGCATTGGTAATAAGGGAAAGGCTACGTTTACCAGCGTCTAGTGGAAGTCGCATCACGTTGCCATCACTAGGTACGGCCTCGATTCCAGTATTATCGGAATTCGGGGTATTCGTTTTCGTTGCCACCGGCTTGGTGCCACCTCGTTTCGGAGATGAAATTAAGGTCAGCAGAAAAACACCACCACCGATGACTGCTGCTGCTGCCAACGGGATTTGCCAAACTTTACGAGCCTGGCGATGCGACTTGAGCAGTTCAATTTTCCCTTGGCGCGCCGCAACTTTCGATGCCTTGCGGATGTTCTCGCGATGCTTTGGAAGGAGGTGGTCTCCGTCGTCACTATCCAGCAACGCCTTCAGATCCGTACACATACGACTCGTGCCCCCAAGAACGGCACGCAAAGCTTCATCGGTCGCTGTCGCGCTCTCGACCGCCTCGGCTTCCTTCGGCGAAAGTTCACCCAGCAAATATGCGGTCAGTCTTGGATCTTCCTGATGAAGTTTCATATCAAATTTTCACTTTTCCCGGCATCATTTCCCGTAACCGCTTCAATCCCGTGTGGATTAGGAAACCGATATTTCCGGACGTAAGCCCCGTGACATCGCTGATCTCCCCGTAGCTCATCCCTTGTTGGAATTTCAACAAAATGACCTCCTTCTGGTTTTTTGAAAGCCTGTCCATGAAACGCATGACGTCGGCAACGGCCTCGTCATATTCAGCCTGTTCATCTGGAGCCGATTCCGTCCCAGCGACTTTTTGCCAACGAATTTCGTCGAGAGGCTCGACTCGCTTGTCCTTCCGGATGACATCGAGACAACGGTTCCGGCAGACAGTAAACAGCCATGTCTTAAGATATTTACGCACCTTCTCCGGATCCTGCTTGCACAGGCGGATGAATGTATCCTGCACGACATCGCGCGATCGTTCCAAGTCATGTAGGTAGGTTCTTGCATAGCCAGTCAGGGCAGATTCGTGGTCGTTCACCGCTTGCTCGATGAACTCCTCGAATTCCTGCGGTTGCATCGGTATTACGGACATTTCATCTCTGCTACCTTCAGCAACGCGCACACCACCTTCCTTCTTAGGGAGATATTCCTTTTCGGGAATCATCTGATGAAATATCCGAGATGCTCCAGCTCCATAGCCAGATCCACGTTGTTCACGGTCACGTCGGAAGGCACCTCCAGCATGATCGTTGAAAAGTTCAGAATCCCTTGGATACCATAAGCGACCAGGCAATTCGCAACCTCCTGAGCAAATCCGACGGGCACGCAGAGTATGGCCAGTTTTACTTCGTTCTCGAAAATGAATTTTGCCATCATGGAAACATCATGCACCGGTATTTCGAGTTCCTTGGCGCGCGCCTCTTCGGGTCTCGCATCGAAGGCAGCAATGACATCAAAGCCGCCTTTCTGGAAACCCTGGTAACGAAGGAGCGCAGAGCCGAGATTCCCCGCGCCAACGAGAACTACAGGTTGCAGTTGCTCGCGTCCCAATGCCTCGCGTATCGTCGTGATAAGATTGTCCACTGGATATCCTAGGCCGCGGGTGCCGAACTGGCCGAAATAGCCCAGATCCCTCCGCAGTTGGGAGGGGGTGACTCCAGCAGCTTTGGCAAGCGTGGTAGAACTGACCGTCTCCTGATCCGTAGCCTTCAGCTTCTGCAAACAACGGTGGTAGATCGAAAGGCGGTAGATCGCCTTTTTCGGGATATCCACCTTATCGGGTTTATCTGTATCAGCGTCCACAATAACAAGTCGTTATAGACTCTCGGGCTGCTGAAGGAGTGCTGCAACACGTTTTAACAGAACCCCTGCACCACCGCCATCGACCACGCGATGGTCGAAAGTCAGTAGCAGTTGGGCTTCTGTGGCGGGGAGGAAAGCCTCCACTTGATCGCTCCAGACCGGCTTCTTTTTTCCTGCCCCTATCCCGAGGATAAGGGTTTCATTTGGCAGTGGGATGGGTGTTCCGGTGGTAAGCCCGAACGTTCCGAAATTGGTAACGGTGGCGATCCCTCCGCTGGAATCCTCCTCGGTAAGCCTACGGCGACGCGCGCGATCAACAAGATCGTCGTAATCAGCGACAAGCTCACTCAACGATTTTTGATCCACTTTCCGAACTGTCGGAACCACCACTCCATCCTCTACCTGCACCGCGACACCGATGTCGAAGGAGCGGGGATGAACCACTTTTTCACCGATCAGATAACCTGCTGTCATCGGTTGCTCGGCGAGGGCGAGGGCGAGAGCGCGGAGAAGGTAAAGGGTCAGGCCGGGCTTCGGATTTTGGGAGCGGCGGTGATCGAGTGCTCGGTCAAGTAAAACGGGCAGGCCGACCGTCGCGAGAGGTCTAGTCCAGCTCCGTCGCATCGCATCGGCTACCGCCATGCGCATCGGTGATGCCGCGACGCTTGGCCACTCGTCAAGATAGTCGAGGAACCGCTCAAGGTCTTCGACGGTGACACGTCCGCCTGCACCTGTTCCGACGATGGCTGAAATATCTGCCTCACGCAGTCCCATGTCGTTCATGCGTGCACGCATTCTCGGGGAAATGTAATGGGCACCCATCACGCCGGTAGGCACTGGCAGGCCTTTCACGCTCGGAATGATACTCGGATCCTCTTCATAGGAATCGCCGTCGAGGGCGAAGTGGAGATTCTCTTCCTCGTCATTCTTCTGATCTGGCTGGGGATCCTTTTTCGCCTCAAGGGACTCAGTCGTATCGACACCTGTCCTGGTAACCTCCTCCTCGGTCACCTCCAGAAAACCCAGCAGCGATCCCACGGAATAGGAAACCCCTTCCACCGCCCTGATTTCCGAAACGACACCGTCGCACAGAGTCGTAACGCCCATCACCGCCTTGTTGGTTTCCACCTCGATGATTTCCTGATCCGTTTTCACGGAATCCCCGAGCGCGATATCAAGGCGGATGACCGTTGCCTCGGCGATGGATTCTCCGAGCTGTGGCATCAAAATTGGAACGATAGGCATGGTCTTGGTTACTTCTTAGTTACTAAAAGGATAGTAGTTTTCTCAAAGCTTCACAAATCGATTCTGGAGTAGGTCGATGCGCAGCCCAGAGCTTGGGGTGGTAAGGGACGGGAGTATCCCGCGCGTTGAGTCGCTGCGGAGGAGCATCCAGCAAGTGGAAACCTTCCTCGGTGACTTTCGCAACGACCTCAGCCGTCACACCGCCCCATGGAAAAGCCTCACCGAGTGCGAGCAATCTTCCGGTCCGTGCCACAGAGGCAAGGACGGTATCAAGATCCAGAGGTTTCACTGAACGAAGATCCACGACTTCGATCTCGTAGCCATCCGCCTGCAAACGGTCTGCTGCGCGCACCGCCTCGTGCACCATCGCACTATAGGTTACGACAGTTGCGTGTTTCCCCGGCCTAGCGATCCTTGCTTGCCCGATTGGGAGATAGTCACCGTTGATTTTTTTCGACTTGAGCCAGCGGTAGAGGAACTTGTGCTCGCAGTAGAGAACCGGATCATCGAGTTTCACCGAATCGATGAGCATGTGGTAGGCGTCGGAGACCGTCGCAGGAGTCACGACAACCAAGCCCGGATACTGGGCGTAGATCCCCTCCATGCTCTGACTGTGGAAAGGGCCGGATCCTGGAGTGCCACCGGAAGGAAGACGCACGGTAATCGGGATCGGCATGCCAGTGCGGTAAAAATGCGTCGCCGCCTGGTTTACGATCTGGTTGAAAGCGATGGAGGAAAAGTCAGCGAACTGCATCTCGATAATCGGCCGCATTCCCTCGATGGCAGAACCAACCGCCAGACCGATCATCGCATCCTCGGAAATAGGGCAGTCGAATACACGATTGGGAAAAGCTTCCGCAAGCCCTTTGGTCGCCTTGAACGCACCGCCAAAGCTCGAGATATCCTGGCCGTAGAGAAACACCCTTTCATCCTCACGGAGCAACGTCTCCTGAGCCTCACGGATCGCATCGATATAGGTTACACTCACGTTGTTGATATTGGAAATTCGGTTGAAAGCGCCGTCCAATTTTCCCGATACGGATCGGGCGATGGCTCTTGTTGCGCCTGTGCGACTGCCTTCTGGACATCTTCGGCGGTCTCATCCTGCCAAGCGAGGATTTCATCAGCAGTGGCAAATCCGTTTTCGACAAGCTGGCGCATGGCGACCTCGATACAGTCGCGCCCGTAGTGACCGCTGCGTGCTGCTTCCGGAACGTAGGAGCCATCATCGTGCTCACCGTGTCCCCCCAGCCTGAGCAAATGCGCCACGATCATTTGCGGGCCACCGCCTTCACGGGCAAGCCGCACCGCCTCGCCGACGACAGAAGCGCATGCCATAAAATCGGTTCCATCTACGGAAAAACCACCAATACCGTAGCCCTTCGCGCGCTCGACCAGATCCGCGCATGCGAATTGGCGGCTGTTCGGAGTTGAGTAAGCGAACTGGTTGTTCGCGACCACCACGACCATTGGCAGTTTTTCAACCGCAGCAAGGTTTAGTCCTTCGTGAAAAGCTCCCGTGGAAGTAGCACCATCACCGACAGAAGTCGCACCGACACATCCAGCCAGCGTCCCTTTAAGTCGTTTCGCAAATAGCATTCCAGCGATCAGAGGCACTTGCGCTCCGAGATGGGAAATCATGGCGGGCATTCCCATTTCAGGGCGACCGCGGTGAATATTTCCGTCGCGCCCCTTCATCGGCCCTTCGACCGAACCGAGGTATGTCCGCGTGCAGTCGATCAACGGTTCGCCAAAAGCAGTCCGTCCCGCCTGATCCCGTATCAACGGGGCAAAGCAATCCTTGCCCTGAATAAGGGATGTTCCCAGGGAGGCACTGATCGCTTCCTGTCCCCTTCCCAGATACACGCCACCGACGATTTTCCCGGCCTTGTATAGGCTGGAGAGCTTATTTTCCAGTATCCTCGCTTTTAGCATGGCCTGGAAAGCGGAGCGAAGGAACTCTCCGTCCGCAGTCATTTTCGCAACAAAGGGGTTCTCTTCCGCATCAGGCACGCTTCATCCTAAAACACCCAGGACGATTCCTGCAACCGCTTTCCACCCCGTCTAACCAATTAGCCTACAGTATAAGCTTACCACTTCAATTGGCTTGCAAAGCATGCCGATCAGGGTTCGCAGTTGAAGGCGTTATCAGCGCAATTCATCAGAGGCTGAGCCCAAGGAGGGCCGTGCCCTATGGCCGCCCAGCAACCCAAGCCACATCCCCAGCCTGCCCTTGAAAATGAACGACCCTTAGAGTTAGCGAAAAACCGTGAATCCGCGAAGCACACGCCTCATAGCCGCACCGTGGCATAACTTCCCCTGCCATCGCGCCCCCGCACCACCTCCGCGATCTCCCCCGGCACATACCCCCGCGCCGCTTGAACTCGCAGCAACGGTAGTTACGCCGCGGCGAAAACCTGATCCACAAAAGCATCATATTCCTTCGCCTTTGCTGTGCCGTGGCTCGCATCGCACACCACGAAGTCAACATGCTTCATCCCGATCCGGTTGAACACCGCCTGGTTGGTTCGTTGTTTCCACACGAAAAACAGATCAGCTAACCTCACCTTCGCAATCAGATGATGCTCCGACCCCAGCACTCCTTTGAGTACATGAAAAAACTAGAAACGGGATAGATTTACAGCCGAAGATCCTTGGCATGCTACGGGCATTTTGGCTTGATTCGTTTTGACTGACGATTTCTTGGCGGAAAGCCTGCTAACAACCCAGCCATCGGCAGGCCGATATTATTACCCACCCGTAGACCCATGATCACTATCAAACCAGACAGACGAATCGCGTGGATATTATTGGCTGCTCTCTGTTTTAGTTTCCTAAACCTACGCGCCCAGGAAATCAAACGCATAGCGATCGTCCGTGATTCTGATTCCGCCCATTTCGATTCCCTGATCGTCGGTATCGAAGAAGAACTCAAAATCCTGGCCTCGGATCGCTACCGTTTCGAAACCGTCGACCGCTTCAACGCGCTGGGTGACGGCGATGCCATTCGCGTAAAGCTCCTGCAGGCAATCAAAGATCCCGCGATCGACGTCGTCTATACCGCTGGCGTCGTTTCATCCTATATTGCAGAGAATCTTCCCGCAGCCCTCCGCACGAAACCCGTTGTTGCCGGAGCAGTCGAGTTCTCCAAACTCAACAACGAATCCATTTCTGAAAACGGCACTTCAACGATTCCAAATTTTACATTTGTCCTCGAAGCAAGGCGCGTCCAGTCGGATCTTGCCGAGCTCTCCCGCATTTCCGGAAAGAAGAAGCTATATGCCATCATTGACAGTCTCGCTATCGAGCGCCTAGCAGAGGAGTTCTCCGAGCGTATCCCGGCAGTGGAGAAACAACTTGGAATCGACATCGTAGTCATCCCGGCCACCACAACCGCCTCAGGTGCGCTCGCGAATCTGCCCTCCTCTGCGAAAGCGGTTTATATCTCGATCATAAACGGCTACAAGCTCGGAGAACGGGGAAAACTCCTCTCCGGCCTCAATCAGCGCGGAGTTATCTCCATGTCCATGCTTGGCGAAGTAGACGTGAAAGCAGGCGCACTCGCCAGCCTTTCGCCCGATAGTAGCCTTGCCCTTCACCGCCGCTGTGCAACCAACCTCCACCAGATATTCTCTGGCATTTCGACCACCCTCCTCCCCGTCGTCCTCCGTAGTAACGACACCCTCAGGATCAACATGAAGACGGCGGAAGTCATAGGCTGGTCTCCCGATTACGAAACCCTTCTCTCTGCCGAGCTAATCGATTTAGAAACCATCCAACAATTCGATGCCTCCCTATCCATAGATCAGGCCATGAAATTGTCTGCTGAGAACAACGCCAGCATCCGTCTCGCAAAAGCACGCCTCTCCGCGACATATTGGGAGGCAAAGAACCTCAAAACTCAACGCTTTCCCCAGCTCTCCATCACAGGATCCGCTAGGAAAAGCGGTGTGGCCGACCGAATTAACCGCGCAACGGAGGCTAATACCGACTCTCTCCTGATCGGTGCCGAAGTCTCTCAGCTTCTTTACAGCGACAGGCTCACCAGCCAGATCCGCGCAAAGGCTCAGGACGAAGCCGCCTCCACCTTCGATTTGGAATCCGTTCACCTCGACAGCATGCAAGAAACGGGCAACGCCTACCTCGATTGCCTCCTCGCTGATGCGCTCTACGAAATTGAAAAGGAAAACCTCTCTCTCGCTGGGCAGAATCTCAACCTAGCCAAGACACGCCGGGATATCGGCGCCGCCGAGCCCTCCGAAATTTTCCGCTGGCTCTCTTCCTACGCCGATGCGAAATCCAATCTCATCCAGAGGGACGCAACCCGGAAAAACGCCCGTTTCGCCCTCAATGTAGCCCTAGGTATACGCGCGGGCACAAACTACAGACTCAAGGATATCGGGCTTGGCGAGAAGGACGTCTACTTCATGGATGAAGAGCTACGTCCTCTCATTAACAACTTAGACATGTTCGAAAAATACATCGGATTCATCAAGGAAATGTCCCTCTGGCGCGCCCCAGAAATTTCCGCCTTCGACAAGAGTCTCGCCAGCCAGGGAATCCTTTTCAAGGAACGCGGACGCAGAAACTTCCACCCAGAGGTATCTCTTACAGCCAGCTTCAATCGTTTCATCACAGAGACCTCCCAGAACTACGATGGACAGAGCGAATGGACTGTCGGTATCGGTTTCAGAATACCGCTCAGCGAAGGTGGCCTCCGCAGAACTGAGCAGCAACGAATAGCCGCAGTAATTCGCCAACTCGAAGCCCAGCGCGACAACGCCATCTACCTCATCGAGCAAAGCGCCCTGACCAACGCCTACCAATCCGCCGCCAGTCATCCCGCCGTTCGCCTTACCCGCGACGCCCAGAACGCCTCTGAGAAATATTACGAGTCCGTCCAGGAAAAATACACTCGCGGAGCCACCTCCATCCTCGATCTCCTCGATGCGCAGACCGATCTGATCAACCGCCGCCGCAGCGCCGCTTCTGCGAAATACGCCTTCCTCTCAGACACCATCGGGATCCAGCGCTCCATGGCTTGGTTTGAATTTTCCAGCACTCCCGAGGAAAAAGCAGCCTGGACACGTATGCTGCGCAGCTATCTCCAAACCGGATCACTCCACATCGAACACATCACCAAGGAACAGCAATGAATATCCATTTCCTAACCCTCATTCTGATCGCTCCATTCGTCATGGTGGGCTGCGGTAAAGACGATCCTGTCGTCGCCGCAAAAGTCAGACCCGTCATCGTCCAGACCGTCTTAGAACCCTCCGGTCAAGACACCCGCACCTTCACTGGAGTCCTCAAGTCAGCAGACTCCACCAGCCTAGGATTCGAAGTCTCCGGGCGTATCACACAGATCATCGCCAAGGAAGGCCGTAGCTATGAAAAAGGCGAAATGCTCGCCCGCCTCGATGTTGCGAATCTCGAATCCGAACTCCGCCGCGCCGAGGCTGGAGAAGTCCAGGCAGTCGAAGAGCTTAAAAGAATCCAGCAGCTCTACGAAACAGAAAACGCCAGCAAGGCAGACCTAGACAACGCCATTGCCGCCCAAAGCATCGCTACGGCATCCGCCGAAGTCGCCAGGAAAAGCGTCAAAGACGGCACACTGCTCATGCCCTACGATGGCGTGATCGAATCCGTCAAGGTGGACGAGCAGAACGTCGTCTCCGCCGGAACCGAAGTCATGAGCATACGCGGAAATGGCGCTATGAAAGCCCATGTCGGGGTTCCTGCAGACCTCATCGGAAAAGTCAAACTCGGGATGAAAGGAAAAGTCTTCGTCAACAGCCTCACTGAAGACGGGCTTTCGGCCACGGTCGAGCGCATCTACCCACAGGTCACCAGCAACGGCACCTACGATATTTCCCTCCTACTAGAAGAAACGACCGAAGGCTTTCTCGGGGGGATGAACGCCGAGGCAGAGCTAAAATTCCAAGACAAGGAAGCAGAAACCATCCGTATCGATGCCGCGGCCGTAAGCGGCGGGGCGGACGGGGAAAACTATGTCTGGATCGTGAAGGAAGGTAGCATCACTACCGTAACCAAGCGCAACGTCACTATCGGGAACATCCGTGAGAATGGAGAGATCGATATCCTCAGTGGACTCAAACCCGGGGAGAAAGTCGTCACCCGCGGGGTCAACCTGATCACCGAAGGAATGGTCGTCACTCTAAGCCCAGCCGCATGAACCTCGCAAAGATCACCCTGCGGAACAACCGCACCAGCCTGATCCTGTATACCCTACTGTTACTGGTTGGTTTCCAGACGTTCCTCACGATCGGCCGCCTGGAATATCCGGAATTCACCATCAGGAACGCACAGGTTATCACCTCCTATCCAGGGCGCACACCTATCCAAGTGGAACAGGAGGTTTCCGAACCTCTCGAGAAAAGCCTCAGGCAAATGGCCGAGGTCAAAGAGATCAAATCCACTTCCAAAAACGGGCTCTCCATTTTGTCAGTGGAGCTCAAAGACAACTACTACGATCTACGGCCCATCTGGCAAAGAATGCGCAACAAGGTTACCAAAACCAAGCTGCCGGATGGAGCCAAGACCCCCTCGGTCCATGATGAGGATTTCGCTGATATTTTTCCCTACATCTATGCGATCGTGGGGAACGGCTACACCAACAAGGAGCTACTCGACTACGGTGAGATTCTCGAAGATAATCTGCTAGCCATCGAAGGAGTGGCCAGGGTGCAATTTCACGGCGTTCGCGAAGAGAATATTTTCATCGAGTTCTCCAGTAGCGAGCTCGCCTCCTACGGTTTCACACCTAGTGGAATATCCGCACAGATCGCCGCACAGAATACGATCGCTTCAAGCGGAAACGTCCTTATTAGCAAGGATCGCGTCACGATCACCACTAAGGGCGAATTCGGCAGCCTGGATGAGATCAAGGCGTTGCGTTTCGGAACAATCGACGGCGAAACAACAGTGAAGCTAGAGGACTTCGCTACCGTCACACGCGGCTACAAGGATCCCGATACCAGCCTCGCACACGTCGATGGCGAGCGGGTCATCACCATGGCTGTGTCCATGGTCAAAGGCGGTGTTGTCACGGATATCGGTGACCTCATCAACGCGGAGATTGTCAAAACTGTGCAAACTTTCCCCATAGGCGTGGAGGTAGAAAGCATCTTCTTCCAGCCAGAATATGTCAGCGCGTCAATCAGTAGTTTTCTAGTAAATCTCGGGCAGGCGTTCTTTTTCGTGGTGCTGGTGATGCTACTTTTCGCAGGCTTACGGCTTTCTCTTGTGGTCGGCGTGCTTGTTCCTTCCGCCATCCTTTTCTGCTTCTCCTTCATGCCTGCGATGGGCGTGCAGTTGGAAATGATGTCTATCGCAGCCCTCATCATCGCTCTGGGGCTCTTGGTCGATAATGCCGTCGTCGTCAGCGAGCAAATCCTCGTCCGCCTCAGCAATGGCGATGACCGCTACACTGCCTGCACCGAGGCGGTCGCTAGCCTGACGATTCCTCTCCTTGCCTCCAGCGCGACTACCATCGCAGCCTTTTCAACGGTCGCCCTGGCACCCGGAACCGCGAGCGAATTTACCTTCAGCCTCTTCGCAGTCGTCTCGATGACACTGCTCTGTTCGTGGCTGCTCTCCATCACCATCATCCCAATTTTTTGCTACTACTTCCTCAAGCCTCTGAAAAAGGAGACGTTCGTCGGGTGCCTTTTCCAGAAGCTCTATTCACCATACGAGGCGCTTCTGCGTTGGTGCCTGAAGACCAAGCTGGTGGTTCCCGCCATCGTTCTCGCTTTGACAATCCTGGCAGGCATGGGCTTCAAACTCATCCCCACGATCTTCTTCCCGCCAAACGAACGCGGGCAGTTCATCGCGGACTTCGAACTCCCGCTTGGCACTGATATTCTCGAGACGGAGAAAGCCGCACTGAGACTGGAAACTTGGATGCTCAAGAATCACGGGGATGAGCTTCGCAATATCTCAGTGTGGATTGGTAACGGCGGTCCACGCTGGTATCTCTCCCTTTCCCCGGAGCCCGCAAACGCGAACTACGCCTTTTTTAATATCCTTACGAAATCCGGTGATCCTACCGATATCGATCGGATCAAGAAATCCGTGAGCGAACACGCAGCCAAGCACTACCCACAAGTTCGATTTTCCGCGAAGTCCCTGGAGTCAGGTCCGCCTGTCGGCGCGCCAATTCAGATACGCATCTATGGCGATGACATGGAAACCCTCTACGAAAACCGCGATAAAATTGAGGCCGCGATGAACGACGTCGCAGGACTCCACGACATCAAGGACGATTGGGGCGTATGGGTGAAACAGATCGCCGTGGTTCCCGATGCAGTGAAAGCCAGCCGGCTTGGATTCAGCACCGGCACCATCGCTGATGCCCTCTCCACTCAGTATAGCGGCTTAACTTCCTCCATGTATCGCGAGGGTGAGGACACCATCCCAATCGTCGTCCGCAGCTATGAAGATTTCCGGAAACATCCGGAGCGCATCCGAGATATGCCGATCTACGGAGCGGACGGAGTTTCGGTTCCACTCGGTCAGATCGCTGACATTCGCACCGTCATCGAGCCAGGTTCCATCCTCCGAGAAAACACGCTTCGCACCATGACCATCGGCGCCCAGGTTACCGGCCGCTTCGCCAGCGAAGCTCTGGTGGACCTGATCCCGAAGCTTGATTCCATCTCCGCAAGTATGCTCCCTGGTTATCATCTGGAAATCGGCGGAGAGAAGGAGGAAAGTGCAGAATCGCAGAAGAACATGGCGTCCGCGATGCCCATCGCATTTTGCCTCCTGTCCCTCGTGCTGATCAGTCAGTTCAACAGCGTTCGCCGTTTCCTTGTCATCCTTTTGACCATTCCGCCTATGATCGTCGGGGTTGTCCCCGGACTACTCGTCACCGGCTCGTCCTTTGGTTTCATGACCATGCTCGGTATGATCGCCCTACTCGGCATCATCGTAAACAACGCCATCCTCATGATCGATGAGATCAACCTGCAGTGGAAAGACGAAACCAAATCCGTCGACGAAGCCATCATCGCAGCTGCATTATCACGTCTCCGCCCCATCGTCCTGACCACGGTAACCACGATCATAGGACTCGTTCCTCTAGCTATTTCCGGAGGAGGCATGTGGAGCTCAATGGCAAATGCGATGATGTTCGGCCTTGGTTTTGGCACCATCCTCACACTAGTGCTCTGCCCGACCTTGATGAGCTTGTTCTTCCGCGACAAAAACGATAAATCACTTGCGGAGGAACCTTCCGCAGAGGATGAAGATCCCGAGATAACCGATGAGAATATTTCTCAAGATTGAAAACAAAGCGAAGATCCTCCTCGCGGCAGAGTTAGCCTTAATCCTGTCGTCCCTCAACTGGGATACTCTGGGAACCTTCTGGCTCGGGTTCGTCTACCCAGGCTTCTTCGCGATCTGCGCCTGCGTTCTGGCAGGTAACAAGCACTTGCTGCACACCTATCTCTTACTAGCCGTAATTGCCATCGTAGCGGAGCTCCTTCCCGAACACTTGTTGCTGAGGTTGATTCAGCTCAGTTGCCACATCGCCGGCTTCTTTTTTCTCGCGCGTGAGATTTTCCGACACAGCTTCTTCAAGGACGGGGTGCTCCCAACGGATCGGATTTTCGCAGGAATCTCCGGCTACATCCTACTCGGACTATTCGCACTGTTAATTTCCATCGCCATCACCGACCTCCAGCCGAACGCCTTCCTGAACCAGATCACCGGCAAGCCACCCAACCCAACCGATCTTCTCTACTTCAGCTTCGTGACACTCACGACTCTCGGCTACGGCGACATCGTCCCCGCCACCCAGCCTGCGAAAATTTTCACAATACTGACCGCTCTCAGCGGAGTCCTCTACCTCGCGATTTTCATCTCATCCCTGATCTCGAGAAATCACGAACCTTTGAGAAAAAATAAGCCCCGCCGGTAGCAGGCCAGAAAAGTGCCTATGGCTGCGAAAGCAGACCCATAGGATTTTCCATTTCTATCCGGCTCCCTAGCAGCTCAGCCCGGGATCAGATCTTTGACCGCTTCTTTTTCTTCCAAGAGCTCGCCGATGGTAGCATCGATCTTGCCTTGGGAGAATTCGCTGACAGGGACTCCCTGAACGACTTCCCATGATCCGTCCGCTTTGGTGCGTATGGGCATGGAGGCCATGATGCCTTTTTCGATACCGTATGAGCCGTCCGAACAGATCGCGACGGAATGCCAGTCGCCTTCTGGAGTTGGATTAACGAGACTCTTCACGGTGTCCATAGCGGCATTTGCGGCGGAGGCGGCGGAGGACGCGCCGCGTGCAGCGATGATCGCGGCACCGCGTTGCTGGACAGTTTTGATGAATTCTCCTTCGAGCCACTCACGGTCGGTGATGACTTCGGTAAGTGGCTGCCCCTTGATCTTCGCGTTGGTGAAATCGGGATACTGGGTTGCGGAGTGGTTGCCCCAGATGCAGAGGTTGGTGATGTCAGAGTTGTGCACGCCAGCCTTGTCTGCGAGTTGGCTTTTCGCACGATTTTCATCGAGCCGAGTCATTGCGAAGAAACGGTCGTTCGATACACCTTCCGCATTGTTCATCGCGATGAGTGCGTTGGTGTTGCAAGGGTTTCCGACAACGAGAACGCGGACGTCCTCCGCGGCGGAGCGGGCGATTGCCTGTCCCTGGCCAGTGAAAATCTTACCGTTGATGCCGAGGAGATCGGCACGTTCCATTCCCGCTTTGCGCGGCACGGAGCCGATGAGAAGCGCCCAGTTGGCATCTTTGAAGCCTTCGTCGAGATCGGTGGTAGCGACCACTTCCTGCAGGAGAGGAAACGCGCAGTCATCAAGCTCCATTACCACACCTTTCAGCGCGGGGAGACCCGGCTCGATTTCAATCAGGCGGAGGTTGACTCGTTGGTCTTCGCCGAAGACGAAACCGGATGCGATGCGGAAGAGAATGGCATAGCCGATTTGGCCTGCTGCCCCTGTGATGGAAACGGTGATTGGTGCTTTCATGGTCGTGTTGAAAATTACGCCCACATCCTAAGCTCCGCAATTTTCCACTGGCTAGCCGAATCTCACGGTTTCCTCCGCAGGATCTGTGAAAATCACTTCGCGCGCCACTTGTGCATTCTCGCAGGCATGTGATGGTAAGCATCTCTGGTTCTTTGCTGCTCAGCTCTTACATTCCCGTAGCAGGCAAGATCACACCTCCCGAGGTCGTCACAGAGAATTTTCACGATATTCGGATGTTCGTCCGCGCCAATGACTCCGTAACCACCAAGAAGCATTACGAAAAAACAGACAGCAACCTCATCTACCAATACCAGATGACATCCGTAGGTGTGTCTAAAAGCCATTATTGTAGCCCAGCCATGCGAAATTCCGACCCTTTCGGAACTTACCCTTTCCGATAAGTGCTTCCACTGCCACGGTTCTGACAAAGAACAATAGGAGGCAGACCTCCGGCTGGATATCCGTGCGGGCGCAATCGCAGACAACGCGATTGATCACAAGCACCCGGCAAAATCGGAAGTCCTCATTCGTATTTTTCCGATGAAATCTGCTGTAGGCAGGGCGCAACAACAGCATGGGGCTTGAGCCCCAT
>TARA_B110000037_G_scaffold92552_1_pt1 | contig 18173 bp, 18 predicted proteins | sample TARA_B110000037 | Tara Oceans TARA_B110000037 (sample SAMEA4397196) | marine metagenome | biome: Polar Biome; feature: [MIX] marine epipelagic wind mixed layer (ENVO:01000061); material: water (ENVO:00002006), including particulate matter (ENVO:01000060) such as... | depth 10-100 m
GATGTTCTTATTAACAGCAACAAAGAAAGGTTTTTCATCTAAAGAGATAATTACAGGGATATGACTAATTATGGATATACAAAAATGAAATAATATTTTTTTAAAAGGGTCTCTATAGTAAGAATGCTCTATTCGTTATATTTTTCCAAAATTAATTCTGTTCAATAATTAGTTGTTTTACTATGAATTTCCTGTAACGTAAGTGGCAGTTTTAATTTTTATATTGAGGTCAAAAAATCTAAAAAACTGATTTAAAAACAACACAAGCATATTTATTGCTAATTTACTAAGGGAAAATAATGTTAGTAATCTAATAAGATAGAATAAGAGGTTTTTCTCGAATATTCTAAAACAGTAAAAATTATTTGCTAAAAAACATCAGTTTAATGGCAGCAATGAGCATTAGCCCCCCAAATATTCTCTTCAGTGTTAGTTGGTCAATTTTAAGAGCAATTTTAGAACCAAATAAACCGCCAATAACGAAAAAAGCTGAAACGACCAGCGCTAATTTCCAATCAACTTCTCCAGCTTTGTGATAGTTGTATACGGCAAGAAATGTTACAGGTGGTAGCATAACAGCGAGACTTAAACCTTGAGCATTGTGCTGTGATAACCCCAAAAACAAAACATACATTGGAACCATTAATATGCCGCCTCCAACTCCAACCAAACCGCTCAAAACACCTGCGCTTAATCCAATAAAAACAAGTATAAAAAAGGTTATTAATGTCATTTTCATGTATTTAGAGCTATTGTTTTTTTAAGGGTCACATGCAATTTTCCTGTGGGAATAGAAATTTTAGCATGCTCGTTTCATTCGTAATTATTGAGGTAATTTTATTTCGTATAATTTTCTAGATGAATTGTTCAATTTATTTTCTCTTAACCACGGATTGTGGATTTTCAATTCCTTATAATTGGTGTCAAAGTTTTGAGCAAATAAGGCGATATCCGTAATTGCGGTATCCACTTTTACAATTTTTGTTTCTTCTAAATTGTACAAATCTTCTTTCTCAAAGTTAAATCCGTATAATGCTGGATTAGACATAATTTCCTTTACTGCAATTATTCTAAAAACATATCTAGAGGTTTCTTCACCTAATAATAGATCGTAGTAGTCATCAACTCTTTGGGCTTTTAAACGACGTGATATTCCAGTAACTCCTGCATTATAGGATGCCGCTGAATTTGTCCAAGAATTAAATTTTTTAAATGATTTGTTTAAATATTTACAAGCTACTTCCGTTGCTTTTTCAATATGATATCGTTCATCAACATTCGTGTTTACTTCTAGTCCATTTTCTTTGGCAGTACCCTTCATTAATTGCCAAAAGCCCCTTGCACCTGCAGGTGATGTAGCATTCAGTAATCCACTTTCAATAAGGGCTAAATACTTAAAATCATCTGGAATCCCATTTTCGGCTAAGATTGGTTCAATAATTGGAAAATATTTATGGGCTCTTTTTATAAGTAATAAACTGTTCGATTGCCAGTAGGTGTTTACCAATAACTCTCTGTCCATCCTTTCCTTTATATCCGCTTTTTCAATAGGAACCAATTCTCCTGCAAAGTTTATTCCCTCAGGGATTTTTAAAGCCTTTATTTGATACGGTTCTTTAATGTCTTCAGGGGTTGTAATCGAAATATTCTCTTCGATTTTAGAATCATTTTGTTGTACATTGATAAGTATGCCACTCACTAAGACAATACCAAGTACTGTAAATATTTTCGTACGCTTTTTCATTATCTTTATATTTTAAATTGAAGGAATCCATCAATCACGGCTATAAAAGTATTTTAACTAAACGTTCATAGCAGCCCAAATCTACAATTCTTATAGATTTTAAGCAATAAAAACGTCATATTTTACACGAAACTTGTAAAGATTTTTTACTATGAGTAAAATATAGTTTAATTGCTTTTATTTTTACTAAATTGTTGTGTTTATTAATTAGTACTAAAACGTATATAAAAAATTTTATTAGGAAAGTGCGCAAAAAAGGAACGATTATTTTATTGATGGTAATTCTGCCTTGAATGAAGTTTTTAGGAATGTTCTAGATTCGAATGAAATTAAACAAACGAATATTACCATTGATCTGCCCGGCCATGGAGTTAATTTAGAAGGATTTGATCCAGAGGAAGATTTTAAGATAGATGCTATTTGCAAAAGATTATTAGAATTCATTAATCAGATTGATGATGATGTTTTATTAGTGGAAAACTCCATGATGGCCAATCATTTATTATTAAATAGAAGTGAGTTATGACGGAAATAGAATAGTTTTACAGAAAGTACCACAAGTACTAAAAGTAATTTTCAGCGCCCAACCCATTTCTATAGAAGGATTAGGAGTGTGAATTTACAAATTGATGTAAATAGTCGAAACTTACCTATTCATTTTTTGCTTAACATAAAATAGCTTAGAAGTCAGATTTAAAATAGTTGAATAAACCGATCATCTAAGATGTTCCTAATAACGTACTAACTATCTCGTTCTACCCAACCCACGAGACCAGAAGAACTCGTTGCTGGATTTTTACTGTTTGTCGTTTTAAAAGTATCCGTATTGTATCAGAATCTCATTAGGTTTTCTGCGATTTTCAAATTTGACAGGCTGCTTTTACATTGTTAAAGCCAATAATTAAAATGCAAGTCTTTACTTCGGCAAGAATCTTCCCAATGCTAGCATCTTTCGTCTTGTCCCAATGCTAACTCGTCAAACCTTAAAGACTTATTAAGGTTCAACTATATAGAAAGAAGCCTTTTTGTAATTTTTAAGTATTTTTACATTAGTTTGTTAATTAGTATTGTGCTTATTTTCTTCCCTTTACTCAAAATCATAATATGAGAGCCATCTTCAATTTCAATACAGTTTAAAATATTTTTTATTGGAAAGATTTCATCTTTAGTTCCGTGTATATGAATCACATTTGAAAGTGTTTCAGTTTGATTCCAATGCAATACATGGTGAATGGCCCAATTTAAATATAAAGGATCTCTCACGGATAAAAACATACGATATTGGGTAATTCTCTTTTGTGCCATGGTGCTAAAAACAAGACTAATGAAACTTTCTATGTTTGAAATATGGTTGGCAGGAAATAATTTATATGTTTTCGTTACTTTGGCCAGTTGTAACCTTTTGGGAAGTTCAGAATTGTTTTTAATACTAGAGATAATGATTACTTTTTGTACATGAATAATTTTACTCATCTCTTGCACGAGAATACCTCCAAAGGAAACACCGATTAAAACCGGATTTTTTTCTTGTATAAATTCACACATTCTTTTCGCGTAACTTTCTATAGTCTCGTCAATAGAAGTGGGAAGTATCCATGCTAAATAATGTAATTCGAATAGGTCCTCTGGTAGGGAGGTATACTCAAATATTTTGGAATTGGCTGCTAAGCCAGGCATAAAGTAGATATGAGTTTTCAATCAAGATATATTTGTAATAAACAATGCTTAAAAATACACTTTAAATAAGATTTTAAGAGGTGTTTAATGGAACATTAATTGAGAACCGTTACTTTGCTCAGGATAACATTATAGTACTATTTAATGAAGTACTTACTTTTTCCGTTGCAAATTCAAAACGAACAACGCCATCTTCATCAATCTCCGTAAGGGTTATTGGATGTAAAGTGTTTACCAATTCAGGGTTCCATGGTGTTCTTACTTTTACATAGTTCTCAGTAAACCCGTGAATATACCCTTCCTTATTTTCACTTTCAAAAAGTACGGTTAGTGTATTGCCTAGCTGACTTTCATAAAAAGAGCGTCTCTTTTTAACCGAGAGTCCACGGAGCATTTTACTGCGTTTTGAGCGAACGTTTTTGCCAACTACACCATCCATATCAAAAGCTTCCGTATTTGGTCGTTCAGAATAGGTAAATACGTGTAAGTATGAAATATCAAGTTCGTTTAAATAATTATAAGTTTCCAAAAAAAGTTCCTCTGTTTCACCCGGAAAACCAACAATAACATCAACACCAATACATGCGTTTGGCATTAATGATTTGATTTTAGCAACGCGATCTGTGTAAATACCACTCATATATCGGCGTTTCATTCTTTTTAATAAAACATCACTACCTGATTGCAGTGGAATATGAAAATGTGGGACGAAACTTTTAGACTTCGAAACAAAATCGATCGTTTCGTTTGTTAGTAAATTAGGCTCTATAGAAGAGATTCTTAGTCTATGGATACCCTCGACTTTATCTAATTCCTGCACCAATTCAAAAAAAGTATGTTCGTGTTTTTTGTTTCCGAATTCACCCTTTCCATAATCACCAATATTCACTCCGGTTAATACAATTTCTTTGATTCCTTTACTTGATATTTCTTTGGCATTGTCTAATACGTTTTGCAATATGTCACTTCTAGAAATACCTCTGGCAAGAGGAATAGTACAATAAGTACACTTGTAATCGCAACCGTCTTGAACTTTTAAAAATGCTCTAGTTCGATCACCGATAGAATAGGAGCCTACATAAAAATCTGCAGCTTCAATTTCACAAGAATGCACTTCTCCCATATCGTTTTTGGAAAGGTCATTGATATAATTTGTAACCTTAAACTTTTCCGTCGCGCCTAAAACTAAATCCACACCATCTACATGGGCTAATTCTTCAGGTTTTAATTGGGCGTAACATCCAATAGCAATTAAAAAAGCTTTTTCATTTTTTTTTAAAGCATTTTTTACAATTGTTTTAAATCTTTTATCGGCATTATCCGTCACCGAGCAAGTGTTAATTACATATATATCAGCGGTTTCCTCGAATTTGACGCGTTCAAATCCTTCGCTCTGAAAGTTTCGAGCAATGGTAGATGTTTCAGAAAAATTTAATTTACAGCCTAAAGTGTAAAAGGCTACTTTTTTTTGTGCGCTCATTCCTGTATTTTTATGCGATGCAAATTTACAATATTATTATGAGCCAACCATGATCGCTAATACATCAAAACCTCCTTATTATGCTATAATTTTCACTTCACTACATACCAATGTAGTTGAAGGCTACGATGCAATGTCATCGAGTATGATTGAATTGGCAAAAGATCAACCTGTATTTTTAAGAGTAGAATCGGCTAGAAATGAATTGGGAATTACAGTTTCCTATTGGGAAAGTTTGGAAGCTATCAAGGCTTGGAAGCATCATCTGGAGCATTCTGTAGCCAGAGAAAAGGGGAGAAGTGATTGGTACACGAAGTTTAAAGTTCGCATTTGTAACGTTGAAAAAGATTATGGTTTTGAGAAGTAATTTGGTTGTTTGTTGTTTGTTGTTGCTTATTGGAATTTCTCTAAATTCTTGTTCTAAGCCCTTTTCAAAATTTGAAGATTCACAAGTTTTTAGGTATAATGAAAGTTCAAATATTTCATCTTTAGATCCTGCATTTGCCAAGAATATCTCGAATATATGGGGGGTAAATCAATTGTTTAATGGATTAATTCAGTTAGATGCCAACTTACATGTACAGCCCGATATTGCTAAATCATGGAAGATTTCTGAAGATGGAAAAACGTATACGTTTTATTTAAGAAATGATGTTTATTTTCATCAACACAACTTGTTTGGAGAAGAGGCGACAAGAGTTGTAACGGCATTTGATTTTGAATATTCATTTCAGCGGTTGTTAAATCCTCAAGTGGCATCTCCAGGAGGTTGGACCCTTCAAAATGTAGCAAGCTTTCGAGCGGTCAATGATACCGTGTTTAAGATAGATTTAAAGAATTCTTTCCCGCCTTTTTTAGGCTTGTTGGGAATGAAATATTGCTCGGTGGTTCCTAAAGAGATTGTTGAATATTATGGTTCAGAATTTAGGTCAAACCCTATAGGTACAGGTCCTTTTCAATTCAAACTTTGGGTAGAAAACACAAAGCTAGTATTTCGAAAAAATCCATTGTTTTTTGAAAAGGATACTTCTGGAAATAGGCTACCCCATTTAGAGGCTGTTTCCATTACTTTCTTACCAGATAAGCAGAGTGAGTTTTTACAGTTTATACAAGGAAATATCGATTTTTTAAATAGTATTGACCCATCTTATAAGGACGATATTTTAACTGCTGATGGTCAGTTGCAAGAACGATATGTATCCCAGATAGATATGGACAAAGGACCCTATTTAAACACAGAATATTTAGGTGTATTTATGGGAGATACGACGGCTGTTTTAAGTTCTGAATTACTTCGAAAGGCGATTAATTATGGTTTCGATCGAAAAAAAATGATTTTGTATTTGCGCAATGGAATTGGAACTCCTGCTTTAAATGGATTTATACCTAAAGGTTTGCCAAGTTTCAACGAGATGGAAGGGTATACCTATCAGCCTAAATTGGCAAAAGAACTCATTCAGCAATATGTTAAAGAAACGGGAGATCAAAATCCTACATTTTCTATCGCTACAAATAGTCAGTATGTCGATTTGTGCGAATATATTCAGCGAGAGTTACAGAACTTAGGTTTAAAAGTGGCTATAGACGTCATACCTCCATCAAGTTTAAGACAGTCCAAAGCGAGAGGGGAATTACCATTTTTTAGAGCGAGTTGGGTGGCTGACTACCCCGATGCAGAAAATTATTTATCGTTGTTCTATAGTAAGAATAAGGCGCCAAATGGACCGAATTATACGCATTTTTCGAATGAATATTTTGACGCTCTGTATGAAGAATCTATTAGGGTTTCTAATGTTGATAGGCGCGTTTTATTGTATCAGAAGATGGATAGTATCATTATAAATAAAGCCCCAATTATACCCTTGTATTATGATGAGGCTGTCCGGTTTACAAGAAAGAATATTGAAGGTCTTGGAATGAGCCCTATTAATTTACTGACTTTAAAAAACGTTCGGAAAACAGATTAATACAAACAGTTGATACTAATTTTAAATACCTAGAAATTGAGCACCTAAATTTAGGTTACTAAAAATAATTTAGAAAAGTGTAATTTTTTTATCAGTATAATAACTAATAAAGTAGTAGTATAATCAAATTACTTTGTGATTGATGAAAGAATGTTTCATAAAATCTATTAATAAACATCAATATATAATTTACAAAAGTTAAAAACACATATCGAAAATTTTAAATAAAAAACGATTACCCACAAGGTTTCAAAAATAGAGTAGGGGGTGTTCTTTAAAACAATTAAAACCTGCAAGGTCTAAAAGACCTTGCAGGAGATATCATACTAATTTACTTGTTTCTAAATACAAACTTTCCGTCAAAAGCATCTAATAAAATCGAACTTTCAGCAGTAATAGATCCTGACAGAATCTCTTTTGAAAGTTGATTTAATATTTCTCTTTGAATCACTCTTTTTACAGGTCTTGCGCCAAATTGAGGATCGAATCCTTTATCCGTCAAGACTGCTAAAGCTTCATCAGTAGCATCAAAAAGAATAGCCTTTTCGGCTAACATTTTACTTACACCGTTTAATTGTAATCTTACTATTTGTTCAATTTCCTTTTTGTTTAATGGTGTAAACATGATGATTTCATCAATTCTATTTAAAAACTCTGGCCGGACTGTTTGTCGAAGCAAATTAACTACTTCGTCTTTGGTGCGTTCAGTTATCTCATCTCTTTTCGACATGTCAATATTTTCAAAACGCTCTTGAATAATATGTGCTCCCATGTTTGAAGTCATAATGATTATCGTATTTTTAAAATCAGCAATGCGCCCTTTGTTATCTGTCAATCGCCCTTCATCTAAAACTTGGAGTAAGATATTAAAGGTATCAGGATGCGCTTTCTCGATTTCATCTAGTAAAACAATAGAATAAGGTTTTCTTCTTACGGCTTCTGTTAGTTGTCCACCTTCATCATAACCTACATATCCTGGAGGTGCTCCCACCAATCTACTTACTGCATGTTGTTCTTGATACTCACTCATATCAATTCGAGTCAATGCATTTTCATCGTCAAACAAATAGCTGGCTAGAGATTTGGCTAACTCCGTTTTCCCAACTCCGGTAGTTCCTAAGAATAGGAAAGAACCAATGGGTTTTTTACTGTCTTGCAATCCAGCACGCGATCTTCTAATTGCGTCGGCAACCGCTTCTATAGCTTCTTCCTGACCAACAACCGTTTTGTGTAATTCGTCTTCTAATTGTAATAATTTTTGACGTTCGCCCTGTAACATTTTTTGAACCGGAATCCCTGTCCATTTTGCAACTACCTCAGCAATATTTTCACTAGTTACTTCCTCTTTGATCAAGGCATCGCCCGGATTTTCATCCATTTCCTTTTGGAATTTTATCAGATTTTCTTCTTCTTCTTTTATCTTTCCATATCGGATTTCTGCAACCAAACCATAGTTCCCATCTCTTTCGGCTTTTTCTGCTTCTAGTTTATACGACTCTATAGCTTCTTTAGCGGCTTGTAGGTTATCTACAACTTCTTTTTCGCTCACCCATTTTGCGTTGATGCTGTTACGCTCTTCCTTTAAGTTTGCTAAATTTTCTTTCAAAGATTTTAACTTGTTTTTGTCTTTTTCGCGTTTAATGGCTTCAAATTCAATCTCCAATTGCATAATTTTACGATCCAATACATCCAGTTCTTCTGGTTTTGAATTGATTTCCATACGTAATTTTGACGCGGCTTCATCCATTAAATCAATAGCCTTGTCTGGTAAAAAACGATTGGTAATATATCGCTGTGATAATTCAACTGCCGCAATAATAGCATCATCTTTTATTTGAACTTTATGATGGGCTTCGTACTTGTCTTTAATTCCTCTTAAAATAGAAATCGCACTTTCTGTATCTGGCTCGTTAACCATTACTTTTTGAAAACGACGCTCTAATGCCTTATCAGTTTCAAAATATTTTTGATACTCATCTAGGGTAGTTGCGCCTATGGCTCTTAGTTCTCCTCTTGCCAAGGCTGGTTTTAAAATATTAGCGGCATCCATGGCACCTTGGCCTCCTCCAGCACCCACTAAAGTGTGAATTTCATCAATAAACAACACAATATCGCCATCGGCAGAAATTACTTCTTTCACAACCGATTTTAAACGCTCTTCAAATTCTCCTTTGAATTTCGCTCCTGCAATTAGTGCACCCATATCTAGAGAATACACTACCTTACGTTGCAAGTTTTCTGGGACATCACCCCTTATAATTCGATGTGCCAACCCTTCGGCAATCGCCGTTTTACCTGTACCAGGTTCACCTACAAGAATTGGGTTGTTTTTAGTTCGCCTGGTTAGAATTTGTAGTATTCTTCTGATTTCTTCATCTCTTCCAATAACAGGATCTAATTTTCCATCTTTTGCAAGTTGATTTAAGTTTTTTGCGAATTTGTTTAATGAGTTATAAGTTTCTTCAGCTGATTGAGAAGTAACATTTTCTCCTTTGCGCAATTCTTGAATTGCGCTAGTTAAATCTTTTTTGTTAACGCCGTTATCTTTTAGTAGTTGTGAGGTTGTATCACCAGCGCTTAAAATGGCCAATAAGAGATGCTCAATAGAAACGAATTCATCTTTCATTTTTTGTGCCAAATTCTCGGCATCTACCAGTGTTTTATTCGCGTTTCGCGAAATCAGGAGCTCTCCACCTTCCACTTTTGGGAAACTTAAGATAATACTTTCTAGGGCTTTTGTAAAATTAGAAAGATGTACTCCTAATTTATTCAGTAAAAACGGAATCACATTTTCATCACTTTCAATAATCCCTTTTAAGATATGTGCGTTTTCAATTTGTTGATGGCTATTTCTTTGTGCAATTTGTTGCCCTTTTTGAATAGCCTCTTGAGACTTTATTGTAAAATTATTAAAATTCATAATTGTAATATTTAAGGGTTCTATTTACCCTAATCAAATGATATTCCGAAAAAATAATTGGCAGTGAAGACGTCATAATGTCTTGTTTTTTAAGGGGTTCAGGACATGTTGTCTGTATTGAAAGTTAACCGTACATTTGCGACCAATACTATCATATGGGACTATTAAAAAAAATATTTGGTGAAACTCCAGAGCAAAAGAAATCAAAGATTAATTGGATTGAATTAAATTCAATGGAACAATTAAATACTGTTTCTAATTCAAAGAAAACAGTTGGAATTTTTAAACATTCAACGCGCTGTGGAACTAGCATCATGGTGAAGAGAAGGTTTGAATCGAGTTATGATTTAGATGCAGAGGAAATGGATTTATATTATTTAGATTTGTTGTCTTACCGAGAAATTTCCGAAGCGTTGGCAACCCAATATAATGTGATGCATCAATCGCCACAATTATTGATTATTAAAAAGAATCAATTGATCACGGCAGAATCTCATTCTGATGTCAATTATTTAGATTTAAAATCGTTTATATAGTGAGTAAGAATTCGTTTTTTTCTATGTAACAGCATTTTACAGGTTTTATAATTATTAAATTAATGATTAGTGAGCGCCTTTTTTTGTGTATGATAAACCGTTATTATTTTTATTTTTTGCAAAACAAAATGATTACTTTTGTAAAAGAATTTTTAATTATTTAATAGCAATAGAAAATGCAAAGAGATCAAATTATTTTTGACTTAATTGAAGACGAAAAAAATAGACAATTAAACGGAATCGAATTAATTGCTTCAGAGAACTTCGTAAGTGAATCAGTAATGGAAGCGACGGGGTCGGTATTAACAAACAAATACGCTGAAGGATATCCGGGAAAACGTTATTATGGAGGTTGTGAAATTGTAGATATCGTAGAACAAATTGCTATTGATAGAGCGAAAGAGTTATTTGGTTGTGAGTATGTAAACGTACAACCACATTCTGGAAGTCAGGCAAATGCCGCTGTATTTCATGCAGTTTTAAAACCTGGAGATAAAATCTTAGGATTTGACTTGTCTCATGGAGGTCACCTTACACATGGATCTCCAGTAAACTTTTCAGGAAAATTATTTCAAACATCTTTTTATGGAGTCGAAGAAGAGACAGGCATTTTAAACTATGATAAAATTCAGGAAACAGCAACTGCGGAAAAGCCAAAATTAATTATAGCAGGAGCTTCTTCTTATTCAAGAGATATAGATTTCGCAAGATTTAGAGAGATTGCTGATAGCGTAGGAGCCCTTTTACTAGCAGATATTTCACATCCAGCAGGATTGATTTCTAAGGGTGTTTTAAATGATCCAATGCCTCACTGTCATATTGTTACAACAACAACGCATAAGACCTTAAGAGGGCCAAGAGGCGGGATGATTATGCTAGGGGAAGATTTTCCAAATCCTTGGGGAGAAACTTTTAAAAGTGGCAAACCTAAAATGATGTCGACAATTATGAATTCTGCAGTATTTCCAGGAATGCAAGGAGGACCTTTAGAGCATGTTATTGCTGCCAAGGCGATTGCATTTGGAGAAGCGTTGACAGATGAATTTTTACACTACCAAATTCAATTGAAGAAAAATGCAGCAGCCTTGGCTGAAGCATTTGTAGCAAGAGGATATAAATTAATTTCTGGAGGTACAGACAACCATATGATGTTGATTGACCTTAGAAATAAAAACCTTTCAGGAAAAGATGCTGAACAAGCGTTGGTTAAAGCTGATATCACGGTAAATAAAAACATGGTGCCATTTGATGATAAATCACCATTTGTAACAAGTGGAATTAGAATTGGATCTGGAGCGATTACTACAAGAGGTCTTGTAGAAAGTGAAATGGAAGCAATTGTAGTTTTAATTGATGAGGTTATCAACAATTTTGAAAATCAAGAAATTTTAGAAGCTGTTGCAGAAAAAGTAAATGCAATGATGGGTCATAGACCCTTGTTTAAAATGTAAAACAAACATCATCTTAACATAACTGCCTTAGAAGGAAGTGTTTTAGGATCGTATGCTATTAAAAAATCCACCATTTAGGTGGATTTTTGTTTTAGGTGTTAGGCGTATATCATTAGGTTGAACCTAGTGTCGAAAGAATAGGGTATGGTTGTAAATTACTAGAATTTACTTTTTCTTTTCGAGGTTTTCTTTAGACTGTATTGGTAAGATTTATTTTCTGTGTATTCTATTTTATGTTCAGAGAGTTCCTTAGTGACAGGAATCATAAGGGATGTTTTATGTCCAACAGTTGTTATGAAATTTATCTAGAAAATGCAGTTTTATTAGAAAAAATTGTGGAACATTATAGAAATGTTGGACAGTTATTAGTTGCTTATCTGAAAGGAGAAGAAATTAGTCCTCATAAAGCCAAATCCATTTCAGCAATCAAAGATTAAGAGCCATAGCGTAAACGATTTGGGTTCTATAAAACATTTGGTTAGACTATTGCATTAAATTATCGAGAACTTGTTTTAGGATGATTCGATTTTTCATATTGTTGCCAACGTTTTTGACTATGCGCGGTTTGACTTGAAACTCGAAGGGTTTTCGGTCTAATATAAATATTTATTATTTACAATTTTTCTTTAAAGTCATCATTAATTTCTTGCATCTTTGCTATATGCGAGATTTTTATTTTGAATTAAGTCATTAATTGAATCCCAAAGACCAATTCTTTTCTCTAATGATTCCTTTGCTACTGTCAGTATTTCATTCCATTTCTGGTCGTCATTTCCACAAAGTTCTGATATCATTTTAAGAGACAGTGGTCCGTGTTCATCTCCATCTAATTCTATATGTCTTTCAAGATAATAGGTCAATTTGTTATAGGACTTGTTTCCAGAAGCAGAATTTTTCAAAATCTCAATAAACATGTCAGGGATAACATCTTCTCGTCCAAATGTAAAGGCAGAAGCAACAAGGTGAGGTTTATTTGTTTCAATAATTGCGAATGAAAATTTCACAAAATTAGCCACTCTTTTATCAATATTGATTTCATTCAATGAATATTCAACTGTATTATCAGATTTAAGAAGACTTATGAAATTATTAATCTCGGTTGTATCTGCTTTTACTTGTCTCATTGCATCCAAATACATTTCAAAATGACTTTTAGGTTCTCCTAATTCATTAATGTCACTTTCTTCCCCGTGAACGATTTCATTTATGAATCTCGAAAGTGTTGGGTTTTTAGATGGCACCCAAGGAGTTTGAACATTTGTCAGTTTTATTTGAAGGGATTTTAAAAGTGACATAAAGTCCCAAACAGCAAATACGTGATTCTCCATAAAAACTTTAATGTCATCTAAATTCTTTAGATTTTTATAAATTTTATGATTCTGCAATTGACTTCTTAAATCGGAAATCTCATTTTCTATATGTTGGATTCTATTCATACTTTTTTTATTGCTGTTCGTAAAGATACATAGTTTACAAAGTTAAAGAGACTTGCTTTACACTAGATTTTGACTTAACTTAATTATTACCTATTTGTCTTTTTTTTTCGTTAACCTAACACAAAAATACGTCGCTATAAAATACTTACCAAATTTCATTTCCTTCATCTTGATCACCGCCGTATTTTCTTTTAATTGCTGTAGTCCAATATGCCTAATAATATGAATTCCTGCGCATCGCTCCATTTTCGCATATTTTCATAACTTTGATGGTTGATGGATATCCCTATTTTAGAGTTTTTTAGTCCATGGTCTATTGTAAAAATTATAATAATCAGCAGAGGTTTTCATTGCTAAAGATGCATGAGGTCTAATGTTATTAAATTCTTTTACAAACGGTTTTAGACCGCACTGTTGTGCCTTAAAAAGGCTGAAGGTTTAAGTGCAAGCCACGCTTAAATCACGGCGCATACGTTCATGTCGTCCGTTTAGGTCTGCTCTTATTTACAATAAAAAATTTAGAAGTACTTTAGTTAAAATTTAATGAAGTTTTACTTGTTTTTCAGCACAGTTATTTGTTGTGCAACGTTTTTAATTTTCAATCCAACTATAAAACTTAATATTATTCCAACTGTAAATTGAAATAGTGACCCCAGAATTTTCTTCAATGTTTAGGGAAGAATAATCGTTCATGGTGTCAGCCATATTATTAAATTCGTCAGAATCTGTATATTTATAATATTTTGAAGGGTGATTGACCCAATTCCCATCAGTTGTTTCAGGATAAGGTATTCTTCCTTCTCCGTCAAATTCAAATTCTATGAAATCAAGATTTTGCTTTATAATTGCTAAAAAATCAGTATAAATGTTAGTGTTATTTGTATTAGTTCCGCAAACATAGGCAAATGAATTTTCCGGAAGTCTAAAAGTTTTATCATACAATGAAGTTGTGAAATTATTTTCGATGAGCGTTATAGATATTTTTTGTTCATTAATTTCTATAGAATACTCATCGATTAAACTTCCATTTAAAAAAGTTACCTTCTTTGTACTTTGAGGCAATTCAATATATGACGTTGCAGGTCCTATTGCGGTTAGACATAATTCGGGTCCAATTATCTTCTCAAATCTTATAATTAGTTCATTATCATTTATAAATTCAGTAGTTGATATTCCGTAGTTTATACAAGGAAAGATTTCAGAAGTAACTAATTTTAGTTTTAAAACTGGTTCTTCTGTTTCGTTAGTTGTATATATTTCTTCTGGCATAAAATTAATTTCTGTGTCAATAGCATTTTCTATTATATATTCGGCGTAATTAGAATTAATTAAAATTTTTTCATTGTCAGTGCTACAGCCTAAAATGCTAAATCCTATTAAAGTAAAGATTCGTAATTTTTTCATAACGATTTGTTTTAGGATTAGATGCGTTTTTTTTCGTTTGGTTGCGTCAAATTACACCCAATGTGTCTGTACAAGATTTTTTGTTGTGGTTAAGGACTAAAGTTAATAAATAAATCACAGATAGAAAGTTAGCGAGAACTGTCGTCAGGGGAGAATCATACTTTTCATTTTCTTTAAAAAATATTTAATGTTAATGTGAAATCAATATTATTTGAAATTTAAAATATCACTCCGAACTTATTAGGGGCTAAACTACCGAGCTTTTTTCATTTCTATCATTTCTATCATTTATTTTTCAATTTTGCACTATCCTGATTTTATTTTCAGATCGAAAAAAAAGTGTTGGTAGACAGACAAACTCTTTAACGATTTTTATTTTTAGCATTGGCTTTGCGCTGACTTTTATCCTGGAATTTTCCGCATAATATACAAGGACATCATTTATATTCAAGAGCTATACTCTAGCTCATAGCCTTATTATTTTCACATCTTTTTTTGTATAGTTTTTTGCAATAGTCTAATGAGTTTTCAATGCTTTTAATTATTTCATAAAAATGAATTTTAGGTATGTAAATAAATTTTGTTCTTACATAAATTAAATTAATGATTTTTATTAAATATATAAATAAAAACAGATGAAAATTAATGTGCAATTTTGTTTTCAGGATATGCTAGAGCGGTTAAGTGTTTTTGAAATATTTGAATTCTCAAAGACAACTCAAAATAGATTTAATTTTTTTTTATAGTTTCAGATATTATTAATTCTGTATTAAAACTAAAAATTACTAGTAACATTAAAATTGAGCGCGAACTAATTTTAAATTATAAATTTCACTCATGAAAAAACTACTACCATTATTTATATTTTGTATGGGCTTTTTTGCCGTTTCTCAAGACATTAAGCGTGAATATGTTAATGGAAAAATTATTGTCGAAGGTAGTGATATTGATGGTGTAACTATTTATAACTCCTCATCAAACAGAGGCGCTGTGACAAATAAAGATGGTGAATTTACAATAGCAGTGACCCCAGATGATATTATAGAAGTTAGAGCCTTAGAATATCAAAACTTTGATATTAGAATTAATAAAGCAATTTTAGAATCAAAAAAAATACACATTTTTTTAATTGAAGAAATTAATAGATTAGACGAAGTTGTAGTTCTAGGCGAAAAACTTACTGGAAACCTTGAAACAGACATGCATAGCGTAAAAACTTTTAACCCAAAACTTGATGCTATTTATTTTGGAATAAAAGACAATACCGCCTATGACCTTAGCGATGATGGCGGAAACTATACAGAAAATGTTGCCTTGCCCTCACAAGCTCATTTGGTAGATGGTTTAAATATTATAAATGTTGTAGATCAATTATTAATACCGCTTTTTAGATCTGAAGTAATGGATAAAAAAGCAGCTGGAATCCCTGAAGTACCAGCAAAAAGTATTAAATACTATCTTGGATCTAATTTTTTAGTTGAGAATTTTAATATTCCAGAGCATCGTGTAGAAGAATTTATTAGATATGTCGAAGCAGAAGCGTTTGATTTTGACTTGTTAAACTATGGTCATGAATTAGAGTTTCTTGAACTGATTAGTAGAAGGAGCAAAACATTTTTAAAGACTAAAAGTAGTATCTATTAAAAAACGTAACGTTTTATAATTACTATGTAAGAGTAGTTCTTATGTTTGAGATTAAGATAGACCCATGTCGTCTAAGTAAGACTTTTAAAATTTTGTATTAAGACGAATATAAAAATATATTAGAAAGTAGATTTTATTGATGCAAACGTCAGTTTGTCTAAAAACTGACATTTAATTTTTTGTATTTCAAATTTAATGTAATAATAGCAATATTTTGGGTTTGACGGAAAATATGTGTAAGCCAAGATATTTTTTGACTTTAGAAGCTTATAAGTAGTTCTTTTGAGGTTGAAAACAATAGAAAAACGAGTCATTATCTCTATTAATTTTTCTAACCCAATGATATTCATAATTCTTTTCAGATTATAGGCTATGAAAATAAAGCCAATATCTGCAGAGGCTCTCTTTATGGTTTTCTTTTTCATGATATGGTCAAAACCCCATTTTCTTTTCATAGTGCCAAAAAAGATGCTCCACAAGAGCTTGTCTTTGTGCGTATATTTCAGGGTTTTTGGCAATATTACTTTTGTTTATTACGAGTGCTTCTGAAAACTCATGATGCTCAATTATTTTTTGATACTTAGCTTTAGTACACAAATCTTTTACAGCGTAGTTTTTACAATTTTTGGTTTTGTATTGTTTTACTCGATACGCTCTTTTGTTATACCAATTTCCATTATTTTTTAATATTTCACCTGCTGGACAGGTGTAATAATCCAGTTCTTTATTATATCTAAACTCACTTACATTATAGGTGTTATCAGGAGCATTTGAAGCAGGGTTTGGAACACAAGCATGAGTTGTAAGGCCCATTTTTTGTGATTTATGAATTTGTTCAGCAGTGTAATATCCTTTATCTAAAACAAAATTAAAAGTATTATTTCCAATAATATCGATTGCATTTTTAGTAATTTCAACCAATGCTTTTTTATCATTCTCATTGGTAACTTGATAATCTATCGGTAATTTATTTTTAGGATCTACGGTAGATTGAATGTTATAACAAACCTCGGTAATAATACCTCTAATGACTAGCTGTCTTAGTTGAAGATCTGAACTAGCTATTTGTTTTTCTTGAGTTTCTTTGAGTTGCTTTTTAAGAGCTTGATATTGTTTTTTGTGTTTTTTGTGTTTCTTTTGTTTCGCTATTTTTGTTTCAATAGCCTTTTTTTCTCGTCATCTGCGTTTTCAAGAGCTAGGCAATACTTCGCTAATTTATTTTAGTATAAGCAACGTGTTTATCGATTTTTTTTTGGTTGTAATTATTTTTTTTGGAATTTTGAGTTCTAAGTTTAGTGCCATCTCCTGCTAATAATAGTCTACCAATTAAATCTAAATTTTTAGCAATATTCACAGTTCCTCCAATTTTTTTTTGATAGCCTTAGGATTATCTCTTCTGAAGTTAGAAATAGTATTGTGATCAGGACCAGGTCCTTTAATCAACCAAATAAGTTCTATACTTCGTCTTGCTTCTTTTTCTAAGACTCTAGAAGAACGAATTTTATTGAGGTATCCGTACATATAAATTTTTTATAAATCTTTTGGGTGATATGGCGGTCTTCCATTTTTGTTAAGCCGAATATCTTTAAAACTAAAAGCTACACTATTTAACGAATCAACAAAAGAATCAATGAATCTGATTTTATTGTTTTTATCAATTAATTAATCTATTGCTTCTGGAATTAAAACTGCCTGATTTCTGTTAAATCCTTTGATATAAGTCATAACTAAAGATACAATATATCAAGGATATATGATAATTTATGGAGGATTGTAATTGACTATTTCTAAATAGTTTTTAGACAGTTTGAGGGTTTGTATAAGCAGCGTTGCTATCCCCCTAGGCTATGATTTTTATACTTTGTTGTGGTGCGTTTTTTCTCCGTTCAATTATTTTTTTTGCTATTAGGTTTT
>TARA_B110000037_G_scaffold212942_1_pt1 | contig 18171 bp, 30 predicted proteins | sample TARA_B110000037 | Tara Oceans TARA_B110000037 (sample SAMEA4397196) | marine metagenome | biome: Polar Biome; feature: [MIX] marine epipelagic wind mixed layer (ENVO:01000061); material: water (ENVO:00002006), including particulate matter (ENVO:01000060) such as... | depth 10-100 m
CCGCTCCAACATCGGCTTTTAAAGGTTTAGAATATCAGATCCATTTTGAAGAAGAAAGATTCAGAGGTGAAGAATATAAAAACCATAGGTTTTTCTTAAAACATACGGGTAAATATCACATCATAAAAGCTGAATCAAGAGCTGTTGGTAGAATAAACTTAAAGTATCAATCAGCAGAAATTAGAGCTAGATTACCTTTAGGTAAAAACTTTAGTATATCTGCAGGAGCAATATACAGAACACATGATAGAGCTTATGGATATAATCCTATAGAAATATGGCTTAACGAAACTACACAGTATGATTTTGATCCAGGTGTAGATTACCCTGCTAACCCATGGTATTCTTTAGGATATGAATATGGTTATAGTGATCACTTTACTACGTATACAGATGCTGAAACTGGAGAAGAAACACAAGACTGGATATGGAAAGATGAAGATGGAAACATAGTAGCTTATACAGATCTTGGATTTAGAGAGAACGTGTTTACACAATTAATGAATAGATACAATAGTGAACAATGGGACTTAATAGATACTTTTGGAGAAATTGCACCAATAGTTGGTTTTGATTATTATTATTACAAAAATACATTTTGGCTACATGCATACGCTAACTATATACTACCTTACCATAAATATATAAAAGGTGATGAAGATGTTTCTTATTTAAATAGAAACAATTGGGGTAAAGGTGGTTTAATACCAGATCAATTAGAACAATGGGCTGATTATTCTTCTGGAATTAATCTAGGCTGGAAAATAGGAAAAAAGCTAGGGGTATTTATTGAAGGAGAATATTCTAAAATGTGGGATAGTGAGTTATTCAATACATCAATAGGATTAAACTATACTTTAAAATAAGAATAAATTATGAAAAAATTATTATTACTTATAACATTATTTATTTTTCTTGGATGCTCTAAAGAAGAAGTAGAGTCACGAGTTCAACTTTTTGAAATTGCTTTAGATGGTGACTCATTTGATCCATACGAAAGATATTCAGTAATAAACACTTTTGGAGGAGAACAATTAGGAACTGATGGTAAACTAAAAAAAATATTTATTCTATATCTTCAAATAGATGATGGTGAAGTAAGGTTAGATAGACAACACTTTGCAATGTATTTATTAGATTCAGACGCAGAAGATGATGGTTCGTTATTAGAGATGGGTACATACACTTGGGAAAGTCCTGATAACAAATACGCTGGAGTAGAAATACCCGGTAACAATGAGTACATAGTTTGGAACGAAGTAATAGTAGGAGATATAATTTCCCCATCTGCTGCTTATGATTCTTCATTAATTTGTTTAACAGTTGAAGGAGAGTTTTATAATCCATATATTCAGAGAACAATGACAGTCTCAATGACATTAGAAAACTTCCCAATAGGGCAAGACATAACATCAACACCTTACGGGTATTTATTAAACTAAAAAAAACATGGCGCAAGAAATTGGAGAACAAACTAAGGTAACACTTGACTTAAAAACACTAGGTATAATTATCGGAGGTGTCGTATCGTTATCAAGTATGTATTTTATTTTACAATCTGATATAGCATTGGCTATGGAACTACCTAAGCCTTCTATAGAAAGAATAGAATATGATCTTAAAGATGAACTTATTCGACAAACAATAATGGATACCCAGGAAGACGTAGACGATATACTGGATGCGCTGGAGAAGTTAGACGAAAGACTATACGAAATCTCTAAAAACAGATAACTATGAAACTAATCAAATTTATTTTAATATTTTTAAGTTTAAACGTTTACGCACAGTCTGATGTTCCTGATGAATATTGGGTTGATGACGCTGGTTTTGATGAAGCTATAAAAGGAAATGCTTTTGAAGAAAAAGATATTGTTGTTATAGAGTTTTGGGCTGAGTTCAATAAAGAAAACTGCTTTGCAGAGTGGGCTGATTTAGACGTGCCTTATTATAGGGTAGATATAGCTAAAGCTCCATTAGCAAAAAAGAAATATAGAGTTAGAATGCCACCTACTTTAATTATATTTAAAGATGGCTTAAAAACAAAAACCTGGAAAGCTGGTTTAGACTTACTAATACCGGTTGATTTAGAAAAAGTACAAGAGGCTATTGATGAAATAAATAAAGCAAGTAAATTTTAATAATATGAAAAAAATATCAGAAATGTTTTGGGATTGGGTTATGAGTAAAACTACAGTAGACGAGAAAGCTGTAGCAACTTATAAAGAGATTAAAAAAAGATACAATCTAACGACTGCAGAACTTAAAGACATAAGTAAAGCTATCAAAGAGGTTGGTAATCAAATAGGGGACGTCGGAGGTGCTTTAAAAGGCAACGCGCGTAAAGGTAGGAAGTAATATGAAACTTTCAAAACACGTTAGTATTAAAGAAGGAGTGTATAGCATAACAGCGAAGCGGCTGGGGCTTGACAACTACCCTACTAGCGATCACATTATTAACATGGAGTTAATTTGTGAAAAAATCTTCGAACCACTAAGAAAAGCGGTTGGGGGTCCAATAAAAATAAATTCTTTTTATAGAGGCGAAAAACTTAACAAAGCTATCGGTGGGAGTAAAAGTTCTCAACACTGTTCAGGCCAAGCTATGGACATTGATGATACATATTCCTACATGACCAACGCTGAAATGCATAGTTATATACGTAAGAACTTGTCTTTTGATCAATTGATATGGGAGTTTGGAACTGATGATAACCCTAATTGGGTTCATGTTAGTTATGTGAGTGAAGAGGCTAACAGAAAAAGATGTCTGAAAGCTTATAGAAGCCCTGGGTCTAGATCGACTAGATATATGATAATGTAATAAAATATAATAAATGAAATTTGATAATATTGAACGTAGAATTTTTGTAGTAGCCTTTTTCTTAACTCTTTTAGTTATTTCTTTAGCTAGTTGTTCTAGCTACAGATTATCTACTTTAAATCACGAACCAACCGAGGTAGTCTACCTCAACATACCTAGTACAGTCAAAATAGACACACTAACTTATCGTCAGTTAAACTGGAAGATGAGAACTGATTTTACTTTTAGGTGGAACTTTGCTCAATACGCTAAAAACCAACCTTACACTTGGTATATGTCTAACTACACTTTTAATATGTGGAGACCTTATAATTCGTTTGATGTATATTGGAATAGAGACGCATTTTGGAACCATTGGGCTTTTGGTGTACCTAGCTGGAATTACTGGAACTATAATAATTATAGTTGGTTTGGTTTTAATAATTATCGGGAAGTATCTTATGTTAGTGGTAGAAGAGGTAGCACTATGACTACACAAGATAGAAGAGGTATCGCAGCTATGATAGAAACTTCTAAACGTAAAAAAGTAACTGTTAGAAATACCAATTGGAATAACAATAGTAAACCAATTGTAAATAGTAACAATAACATTAGAGTTTATCAAAACCCTAATAATCCTATTATAAATAAACCACCTACTATAAATTACAATAACGCAGGTAGATCATCAGTGAATGCAACTAAACCTGTATCTAAAGGTCCACCAAGAAAAAGAGACTAAAGATTAGTTTTTTGTGCTCTTGGTAAAATTTTTGATACCTTAGATTTCTTAGGTGCGGTCTTGGTAAGCTTTTCATTTGTCATCCACCCATCATATTCTATCTCTTTTATTTTAAGATCACTTAAGACATGCCATTTAAGCATTCCTTTTCTTTCTAGGTAAGAAACATACTGTTGTTCCATATTTCTATCGTGGGCTGATCTATTTAATATATAAACTGGCAAATGCCAACTATGAGGAGGAGAAGCACTTATTCTACCTCTCTTATCCTTCCCTAAAACATCACCAACACTTTTAGCAAAGAAATCAAAACCTACTAAGTCTATACTTGCGTAGGTTTTTACTTTTTGTATAAACCATAATATGGTTAAAAATCCAGCACTAGGCCTAAACTCACTGGGGTTATACATGTCTTTATCAAAAGTCATCATGACCTCAGCAATCTCCTCATCAGTATACATTTGAGTGTATTCCATTCCTTCAGGTAATCTATCCTCAATTATCCAATCTTTCAGTCTAAAGTTACCTCTACATCTATTTAGCAAGATTTGCACATCTTTAAATATACCGGTCTCAAAGTCTTCTCTTCTATTGTTGTAGCACGGTGACCTAAATTGGCCCGTAACCCATATGTCTACCCTAGAGCCTAGTGATTTTTCTTGTTCTGGCGTAGCTAGTATAGCTCTACCGAATCTAACAACAATATCATACTTGTCTATTTCCTTAGCCAGCTTGTGGTGCATTATCTCTACAGAGTTCCCTACGAACACTATAGATTTACCCCTTACAAGCTCTTGTATGTCTCCAACCATTCCTCTGCATATTTTCCAGGTTTATTGTAAGCGTCAAATAAAGGTGTTCCGTTAGTGTAGTGTAATGCTCTGGCTTTATCTGCGTTGTGGTATCCAACTAAACAATTGTATCTACTTGGTAAGTCAAAAATATCATTATCATTAATGAATTTAAACTCATGAAGTTGAGATGGGGTTGCGTTGTCTAGGTATTCTTTTGAAAGTTTATTCTTAAACTCTTTGTTATTAAATATCATTAAAGAGCTCCAGTTTTTCTTTGGATAAGACTTATTCTGTACGCCATCCATTTTAATATCTCTAGGTACATAATCTTTATGTTTAACTAAAGCCATGCTTTTCTTTAGGTATCTTCTCATTTCATTAGGATCGCATTTCCATAAAAAGTCATTATCACAGAACATTGCCGTACCTTGATAATTACAAATCATTGGTACATAGAATCTAGTAAATGAAAACTCTGTTGATTCTCCTTCTACGTCTTTTCTACCATAGAATCCATGTTTTTTTAAATGCTCTTTATCTAACCAGGTTATGTCAGCGTCTGGTTGATATTTCCTAATAGACGCTTCACAGACTTTTGTGACGTCTTTAAATCTCGAATCGTGTCCAATAAATATTCTCATAATTTTTGTTTTTTAGTTGCTACAAAATATAAAGCTCCTTTGTTTGATGATACTTCAAGAAAATCCCAATATTTTCCAAGTTTTAAAAGCCACCAAGGGGATTTTTGTATTGTTAAATGTAAGTTAGTGTGATTAGGGAAAGCACCTTTAGCTGGTGTTAAAGCTATACTTTGAACTGTAAAGTTATTTGTTTTGTCATAAATATGTTTTATAACATTGTCTACTAAGTCTGGCTCAACGTGCTCCATCACGTCAAAACACACACTAGCATCACAAGCTGGTGGGTCATGGTCAAAACCCTCTCTTCCTGGCTCGTATTCATGAACATCAAAGCCTAAATCATCCCCGTGCTCCCATAGAAAAGACCTCTTTAAGTCACCGCTACCACAACCATAATCTAATATGGATTTTGATTTAGATAGCTTCATGTATTTATATATTTTATCTTCGTGTCCTCTTACCGCTCCACCCCATTGGCTATTTGTTTTAGCGTGTTTTTTTTGGAGCATTTCTTTATACTCTTTAGATACTAGGTTTTCCATTTGTTTATATTTTTGTTCCTGATGATTTACGTTTAATGTCGTCGTGATTAAACTCTGCCCAGTACAGTTCAAAAGCAACTCCAGGCATTACACCCTCAAATTGATGGTACTTACCTGGTTTAACCATAGTGAAGTCACCAGCTTTTAGTATTGTCTCATCTACAAGACCCTGGTCATCTTGCCAGACTCTTATTATCATCTCTCCTGATTCTACAAAAAATCCATTCCATTTGAATTTATGTTCGTGTTCAGAGCATTTATACCCAGCGTTAAACTCTATTCTGTGAAATTCTAAAACTCCATTTTTGTGGATCATCTCTGTTCCACCCCATATTTTACCTGCTTTCATAATTATATTCCGTTTTTAAAGTAAGGAGTTTTCCATTTTTGAGAATTTATTGGAAACCTAACTGATTTGATTATTTTTTTAATTGTTTTAGTAGGGTTGAAGTCAAACCATTCCGCCCTCTTGTTGTCCTTTAGGGATGATATTTTAAATGCTTCTAGTGATTGCTTGTCTTTATTAGAAAAATGAATACTACATAAAATCCTTGGACCTATCGCATCAACTTTATGATACTGGTATTGCGGTATGTATAGCATATCACCTTCGTCTAACGTAAACTCTTCTAATATTGTTTCAGGTTTATCAGGTATAGACTCCTTGTATATAGTCCATTTAACTTTACCTTTCGTATGAAACAGGAAGTTTTCTGTAGCATCACCATGAGCCGGGTAACTTTTAGATCCAGCTGAAGGAGATGCATAAACATTCACTTGGCCTTGTTTAAAGTATCTTTCAAATTCAAAGCACATATCTACGAGATCTTTATTTTCATACTCTGCAAATGGTATAACAAAGCTTTTACCCTTGCTCCAAAGATTCGCTATTTTATTTTTACTAAGTATTTCGGTTTTATCCTTGCCACTTCTAGATTTGTCTAAACAAAATTTACCATCTTTATCGTCGTAATCTATTACTTGTAATGACTTAACAAAGGGGTATCTATTTATATAATCACTCAAGTTGTCGAAAGTGAACAAATTTTTGAATTTATTTCTTCTAAGTATTAAGTGTTTTTTGCCCCAGTACTCTTTAAAAAATGTTTGCACTGGAACTGGATCTAATATTTCTTCTAATGTTATTTTATTTTTCATTATTTAATTTATGTGTATCAATTATAACTACCCGTCACAACTCAAACAGTCCTCGTCCATAGCTGCTTTAGCTATATCACCTCTAAGAACCGATTCAGTCCTCATGTAATACAAAGTCTTAACGCCTTTTTTCCAAGCATCTAAATGAACCTTGTTTATAAACTTAGGTTCTGCTTCAGATGGGAAAGCTAGATTAAGGCTAACAGATTGGTCAACATATTGTTGTCTTATACCCGCTTGGTTAATTAGCTCTAGCTGATTGATTTCTTTGAAAGTTCTGAAGACTTCTTTGAGCGGTATGTCGTGATCGCCCAATGTAATTTTCTCTAATGCTTTGACGTCCTGCACCGAGCCCTCGTCCTTTAAGATCTGGTCCCATATTTTTTTATTATTTAAATTATTATCTGTTAATACCTTTTCAAGAGTTGGGTTTTTACGTATGAACGTACCTTTTGCTGATTGATCCGTGAATACATTAGCAGCCCAAGGTTCTATTCCTGGTGATATATTTCCGCTAAGCTTACTATTACTAACAGTGGGAGCAATAGCACGCAAGTGAGTGTTACGCATACCAGTACCAACACACCATAAAGGCTCACTATAAGCCTCAGCAAGAGCCATTGAAGCCCTTTCGCTTTCAATTTTGATTTGACTAAATATTCTTCTTGTTTCATATTGTGATAATAAACCTTCAAATGGAAGGGATTTTTGTTGTAAGTATGTATGCCATCCTAAAACGCCTAACCCTAAAGCTCTACCTTTTTCAGCAGATCTTATGGCATTTTCAAATCCTTTTAAACCTTTAGCTCTTTGTATGAACTCCTCCATGACACCGTCTAAAAAGAATATACTATCGTATATAAGATTAGTGTGCTTCCATTCATCATACTTAGCTAGGTTTAGACTAGACAAACAACACACAAAGCTATGGCTTTCATCCGTGTGTAGTGTAATCTCAGAACATATGTTGGTCATATAAACCTTCAAAGCGTTCTCCTTGTAAGCTACGGGGTTATTCTTATTGACATTACCTTTAAACATAATGTAAGGTTCTCCAGTTGCTTTACGCTTCTGTAGTAGCTTACCCCATTTTCTTCTAGCAACCTTATCTCCAGCCGTGAGTTTTCTCATAAACTTATCACCAATAACCGCACACTGATGTAGGTTTAATGATTGTCTATTTATATCACCCTTAGGCTCTCTTATATCGATCCAGTCTTCAAAATCAGAATGTTCGATGTTTAGATTAACTGATGCTGCACCTCTTCTAACTGATCCTTGATTTGTTGCTAGTATCGTTGAGTCATATATTTTACAAAAAGGAACAACACCATCTGATGTACCGTTCCCAGTTATCTTAGCTCCAGCTGGTCTAATTTGATTAATTCCAATTCCAACTCCTCCTCCGTGTTTAGCTAGTAGCATCATCTCTAGGTTTTTTGTGCCTATATCGGATATACTATCCGCAACATCTATTCCAAAACAACTTATTGGTAAACCTCTGTCCGTACCTGTGTTAGAGAGCACGGGAGAGGCTAAACATAACCAGCCATTCCATATATACTCAAAAAATTTATCAGCCATCTCAGGACGATCTAATCGTCTGGCGACTGTTTTAGCTACTCTAACATAAGCTTCTCTTGGAGTTTCATCTGCTAACAAGTATCCACCTTGTATTGTTTTTTTGTAAACATCAGAATCTGCCCAACTTGGGTAGTCCTGTCCTTTTATCCATCTATTACTCCACATTTTATATTAATTTTATTAAGTGATTTATCCAAGCCATTAGGCCATTTACGTTTAATACTACTAAGTTCCATTGCTTACGAGATGCTGTTTGAATCATAACACATATAAAACCCGCTATGTATAGCATCGGCTCTAATGTCCATTGAGCAGCGATTAAAAATCCAGCACCCATATAACCAATTCTTGAGGCAATTTTCTGCCATGATGTTAACTTATTAGTATAAGCTAACATCTTTATTATATATTCTTTACTTACCATACATCTTCAAAATCATCACCTTCATTCGCTTTACTATAGTCAGTTGACCTAATTGCGAAAAAATCAGTGTGAGTGTGACCCCCAGTAAGATGGTAGAACCAATCCAAGTTAGCCGCTGCTTTTTCGTCAAACTTGAATATTTCTTTGTAACCGAGTTCAATAAGTTTTTCATTTGTTCTTTTTCTAATAAATTGCTTTAGGTCATAAGCTTTAATACCCTCTATGTCACCCATCTCAAACATCTTATCTATATACTTTTCTTCTAGCTCTACCATAGTTTTAGCAGCTGTGTATATATCTTCTTTACATGCTTCTAATAAGGTTTGATCCTCTTCACACATATGCCTAAATAATTGGCATCCCATTTTGCTGTGTAAACTTTCATCTCTTACACTCCATTTCATTTGCTGTCCAATCCCTTTAAGTAGGTTGCGTAGCTGAAAGCTATAAAGTACAGCAAAGGCACTATAAAGGCTAACGCCTTCAGCAAAAGCGGAGAAAATTGCCAAGGAAGTTCCAATGCCAACATGGCTAGTGCCATTGTAAGCAACCAGATTATCAAAACGATCGGCTGTCGCGGGTTCGTGTAAAAACGCTTCATAGTCTTCTAGTTTTAAAGTTTCATTTAAATAACTGTAAGCTACAGCGTGTATTGTTTCTTGCGAACCAAACATCATAGCCATTTGTTGAATCTCGTGCTTAGGAAACCAGCTAACAACTTTTTGAGTCCAGTAATCACTAACAGCACATTCAGTTTGAGCAAAGCCTAGTAGGATATTTCCCACTAGGTTTTTCTCTTCCCTTGTTAAGCTCTCATTCCAATCTTTAACATCGCCACTCATAGGTATCTCAGTATGTAACCAAAATGCTTGAGCTTGCTTAAGCCAACCTTCAGTATAGTACTCTGGGTACTCGAAGGGTTTGTACGGAATTCTTGGTGTAAATAATCCCATTATTCTTGTTCGTCATATAAGGTTAAACAAATATCAAATATTCCAACGTATATTACGTGATCTTCTTTTCCTGACCCATAATCTGGATACTGTCTATAGCCTAATAATATACCATTAAACAAACCAAAACTTAACTCCCATTTACTAAAGTTCATCTTTCATATGTTTTAAAATTAATTCTACTGTTTTATCACACTCTTTGTGATTTTGAGGTTTGTACAATACCAAAGGGCCTAACCTGTTTTCTGTTATAAGCTTTTTAAATAACTTCCATCTTAATGGAAACGATTCGTTGGCTCTACCTTTTGTCTCTATAATAAAGCCTTTACCAACAAAATCAGGTGTATACTTTATATTTAAGATCTTCTTCTGACCTCTGTCTTTATATTCTCCTTTACCATTACCGCATCTTTCGTATGATACAAACGGGAAATCAAAAGCTTCTGACAGTTCAAATGTTTGCCCTTCGTACAAAGCGGTTATTTTTGCTTTCGTTAAAGCCATATACATATATCGCTCAAGCCCCGAGGCAAAGTTAATCCCATCATATGAGATTTTCTTTGACTGTACTGGACCTTTTTTTCGTTTATAAGGTTTTCTCTTCATCGACGTCTATATTAGTTACATCTGTAGTAAACTTTTTATAAGCAACCTCTTCGATCTCTTCTTGTAAACAGTATCTAGCTGATTCAAGATATAATATTGCATCCATTAACTCCTCTTGTACATCAACAATAAATCTACCTAGATCTTTCTTCTGACCTTCAATCTCTTGCATCATTGTAGCTCCATATTTCTTTTGACCTATTAAGCTACGTTCGTCCATCTTCCTTAGTACGTTCTGTACTATCTTGTCTTGTGTTTTAATCTGCATCTTTCACGAATGTTCCGTTAATCATCTTACCTGTTCTCCCGCTTATCTCTTTGTATGCTGCTGCTATACACGTCTCTATGTGTACGCCTCGCAAGTGAGCTAAGTTTGTAAGTACAACAACCATATCACCTATTGCATCTATAACTTCAGGTTGGTCATCGTCTAACAGGGCTTTAGCTAATTCACCAGCTTCTTCTTGAAGCTTAACGTATTGCGTGTGGGTGTTACCAGCTTCATATAAACCTCTAACTTTTGCCCAAGTTCTAATATCGTTAAACATCTTTAATGGTTTTTTGCATTCTTGTAGAGTAATACCTTCTAGGTAGTCCACTTTCTCCCATTTCTCAACCACGGGTTCAGATAGGTTTGATAGAGCTTTATTATACACAAAACTTCTGTCATTATTAAACATAGAGGTTTTTGCATTTTGTATTATCCAAGGGATGTTATCTTTAGTTATTTCAAATTGCCCATACTCTGGATGCTGCCATTTTAAACCTATGTTATCCATAAGCCGTCCCTTCAGTTTGTTTAAAGGAACTGGAAATGTGGACGTTTGTTCGGTTACGTTTATATTCATTTGATTTGATTTTTTATTAAGGTTTTTATATGGAACCATATCTACTCGGTAGCCATATTCTTTTTGTCTTCTTAGTTCTAAAGACGATATATAATCTATATCTTTAGAGCTTTCTAGTATTTCATACTCTTCGCGGCTATAGCCTTGCTGAACTGTGACCCGGTTATTAAGATCACAGGTAACACCAATCTTTTTACCTGGTATGTGGTATAAATGATACATCATAATTTTTCGTTGTATAAGTGCATATTATGCGCGTGATGGTAGTATGTGCCTATCTCATATCCTGTCCTCTCTGAGACTAATTTCTGTAGCATTGAAAAACAATACTGATCATTGCAGAAACCGTACCAGATGTCATTAGAACGCATATAGACGGACATGTTAAGCTTGTTGTTGCGTATTGTAAACTGAACTGCATAAGTACAAGGTGTGTCTTTGGCATATTTGTCATACTCTTTACAGTCATATATACTTATAGCCGCGTGCCTAGTGTTTGGGTTATCTTTTAACTTAGCTACAACATAGTCTAATTGATAGTTGCGCTCCCATTGATAACCATAATTACTATTAACGTTTCCATCGCTATTAGCCATTTTTTCCCATATAGGAGGAATCTTACCATATATCTGACCTAACTTAATTATGTTAGGATCTCCCGATAAGTACCATTGCCATTCGGCTTCAGCATACTCATGTTTCCAATTTCTGTCTCTAGATTTAATGTGATTATCCATTGGGTTCTCTATAGTAAAACCTAAATTAAATAAAGCTTTTGTATTACCAAAATCCTCTCCGTTAGTCTTTAATTCATGAAGTATACAGTTAAATGCTTCGTTAGCATTTTGAAATTTATTTCTTTCCATTCTTTATATAATAATGTTTATAATAATTAAAAATAGTTTCCCACAACTCTCTATTATCAAAAGTGCCTGGTGATCTATTAACTTTTCCGTTTATTTTTATATCTATATACCAGCTCATAAAATTTTCTTTGCAATATGGAGATATATAAATACCATTGTTAACGCACCAATGATATGCTTTAAATTCTTCAGCATTAAAGGTGTAGGCCCATTTTTCTTTTTTCTTTCTCATTCCCAAGGCATATTGTCGTCACTTGTAACCGTGTTGATCTCAGGAATAAAACAACCAGACCTAGGTTCCCACGTAAAGAAGGCCTCAGCTTGATTAACACCAAGGTTTTGAAACTTAACTTTAAGTACCTTTACCTTAGTTGTGTTAGCGTCGTAATCCCTATGTACCAACAACCCGTGATAACTTGCATCATACCACTCTCCGCCACCTTTGATATTATACATCGTTGGTTCTTCCATTTTACCATCTTGGCCTTTATACATCTTAGTTGGATGAGCAACTATAAAACACAACACATCATATTTCCTACAAAATACTTCTATTTTAGCTAGGTAATCCATAGTATAACGATTAACGTCATCTGATTTAGCGTTTGTGTCTCTAACCTTATTGTATGGATCTATAACTAAACATTTAATTCCTTTACGTTTAACTAGTTCAGCGCCTTTTTTTAGCACAGCATCTAAACTGTATTTATCCATATCTATAAAGAAAAAATTATCATTTACGTGATCCGCTACGCGATTCCAAGATTCAGTATCTATATCTTCTGCGGATGGCATGTCTTGCCAAACTTTCCTCATTAATTTATGAGCATGCAGGTACGTTGGCTGATTTTCTGGAGATGCGAAAGCTGTTTTCCACTGGTAATTTTTATTATACCCTACAACCATCTGGTCAACAAAATCAGACTTACCACTACTAGGTATCCCAGTAACAGTAATAAACTGTCCGGTATAAGTCGAAAAAATCTTATCAAAGTTTTCAAGACCCACCTGAAAGCCGGGCTTAAACCCGTTTCTAACAAAGTCTTTAAGTTCATCTTCTACGTCTTTTAATGTGCTGACTCCTTCTAAAGGAACCTGCTTACAAGTGTGTATAGCACTTCTTAGCTTCTCAGCACCGTGTTTAATTAAGTATTCATTTGCATCTTTACAATCGTCAAAATCTACCAAGTAACAAGACTCAGCACCAAGCCTACGTATAAGCTCTTGTTTTAAAGCGTTACCAGCTTCATCAGCATCGACTGCTAAAATTATCTTAGTCTTATCTTCAAAGTAATCTATACACGTGTCTAGATAATCTAAGTTGTTTGTGTTAAGTGTAGCACCGTTAGGTACCGACACCGCATTCTTTATACCAGCTTCGTGTAAAGCTAATACATCCATTTCACCCTCAACAATCACACAAGAATCATAACCAACTAAACTATTAATATTAAAAAATACTTTTTCGGCTCCTTTAAATAACTTAAAGTTTTTCCTGCCGTCTCTATATTTAATATTAATGAGTTGATCACCCATCATATAATTGAATTTAATTGTGTTCTCGGATTTCCCTGTTTGTGGCATAAACTCAGGACCCTCACTGACGTTACAGTCAGTAAGAGTTTTCTGAGTAATACCTCTTGTTAAAAACCAATCTACAACTTTGCTACTTGGAGCTTTATACTCAACCGTCTCTGGCCTCATATAAACCTTTTCACTAGCGCCTTTACGTTGGTACGTATGGAGCTGAAAACTAGTATTACAATTGTGACAAGTACCGAGACCCCGTTCCCAATCATAAGAAGCACATTTTGCTTTCTGATTTTTGGGTTGTCTATCGTGTGAGCAAGAAGGGCAAATACCCTGAGTCTTACCAACGTCTAGACTATGTTGATTGAATTCGTCAATCAAAAATCCATTGATCTCTATTTCTTCTACCGTCATTTAATTTAATTTAATTATTTATAATCCCTCTAAACAGTCTCACCCATTAAAAAGGTAGATCATCTGCGGGTGAAGGTGCTTGAGCTAGTTGTGGAGCTGCTTGCGCTCCTTCTCTTGGTGCTGCGGCAACATTTTGGTCGTTTGTCCAGACCACCTTAACATTACCTAAGTAAACCTTTTCAACTTTAGCCTCTCTTTCTTCTTTGGACTGCTCAACTACAACTGGACCTTGATTTCCAAATTGGTCTAATTCATCGTTTATTGTAATTGTGATCGGTAAATACTTACCTTTCTTACCCATAAAGATCTTATCCTTTGGGATATTATTCAAGTTAATACTTGTTTTAATTATACTAGCCATTATACGTATTGATTAATTTGATTAAACATTCTAGACATCTGGTCCTTAGTGGCACCTGATGACCTGCGTAGATTATCTACGGCTTTAACATGATTCTGATTTCTGTAAAAATTAGTGGTAGCTGTTTCAACTCCTGTTACACTACAGATTCTCGTCTCATTTTTTCTAGTTCTTTTCATTTAATTTAATTTAAAGTGTTTTACTTATGAAATATTGTTTTGGGTCAAAACCCTCAGTGTCATAGAACAACTCATAAGCGTCCATTGCTCTATTTACTTTATCTTTCCCAGATGCATAAAACTCATCTGAGCAGTCAAATATCCCTATTTGATGTGTCGTCTTGTCTATAACCACAAATACCATATCATAACCAAATAGTTCTCTATAAACATAAGCTTGACTATCATAATTATATTTTGAGGCGCTCCATCTAAACTTAGATATGTCGCCTGTAGTTTTTAAATCAACAACAAGTTTGTCTTCATGATTAACAATATCAGCTTTTCCTTTCCACATATAATTACCTATTTTAGTAATTCCTGGAATTTCATAATCAACCATACTAGGGTTAATTAATCCTTGGCATATATCGTTATTCTTTACCTTCTCAGTCATCTTCTCTATCATATCAACCTCGTGTTGCAATAAACATAATTCTCCACCTGACATCTCTTTGTATGCTTTAGTATTTCTAGTTGTAGCTTCGATCACTTTATACTTCTTGAGCTTGTTTGGCTCTAGTATTGCTGTGTGAAAATAACCACCAACTAAAAATGCTGAAGTATTTTTCTGAGGTGCCCTATAATTTAAAGGGTTTGATAACAAAGTTCCAACGTCTGAGGAACTAAGATACTTTCTTCCGAAGTCACCATAGTAATCCTCATCGTTTGATAACTTCTTTAAGACTTCTTTTTTATTCATATTATAGTGTTAGTGCTTTCTCAATTGAATCGTTAATTTGGTATTTCTTTTTTATAGCAGCGATTGTTCCACCTGATTTAATATACTTTTTAGCTGCGGCCAAATCAAATTCTTTTGATACAGCTCCAGTTGGTGTATTAGTAGCATCACTATCTTGCGTATCATCAATAAGAAATAAATTACCTAATGCATACTTCTTAGCGTAAGATGATGCACTTCCAAATTGTTGAGGAGTTTGCATACCCTTTTGATTTAAGTCTACACCACATATTGCTTTGGCTTTTAACATTAAGCCTTTTTCATCGTGTATAGCAGCAGTCGCTTGTATTATAGGTATTGGTTCGTTTGTTAATAATTTCTCATTAACAGTAACCGTTACTTGATACTTGTTCAAAAATGGTTTTATTGCTTCGAGAATATCTTCGGCTGACCGAAAATAATACTTACCGAAAGAGTTAAACCTACTCTTTTTAGCTTTGAACTCAGTTTGAATTTGAGCTAATTTTGTTTGTAAAGTCATATTTAATTGTTTTAGTCTATTATATAATTACACAACGGTGAACACCATTTAACGTGTTTCCGCTCTATAACTTAAAGATAATCAAGCACTTGCTCGTGATCGACGTTATCAATAAGTTTTTGTACAGCTTGTCTTTTTAGCTGTGATACTCTAACGTAAGATGAACTGCCTTCTATTTTTAATTGGCTAGCTATTTCTTTTGCTGAATATTTTTCACTGTTTAAACCGTAACTCAATGTCAACACTTGGTATTCCCTTTCTGTTAAATGTCTTCTCAAAAGACTATCTAAATAAGCGTTTAATAATTGAACATTGTATGGTTCTGATTTATCTGGTATTTGATGTGTCATATTCTCATCATCATTTGGCTTGTCATCTATACTCAGAAAAATAGAATTAAAAAACATTGAAACCATTTTTTTATCTTTACCAAAGTTCCTACGTATTTCATTTAGCTTATGTTCAGGTATCCTCATGTCACCACGATTAATATCTATTGCTCTACGTATTTGTCCTCTTATTCGTTTAGATAAAAACGATTTTATTGTTTTTTCTTGATCTTCAGATGCCTTAAGCAGTAACATATCTAACCGATCTACTGCTTTAATTAAACCTGAACTACCTTCTTGTATTAAGTCATTTATTGTCATAACACCAGAGGCTTGTTGTGTTGTGGAGAACTTCCTAGCTATATTTTCTACCAAAGGCAGAAACATGGTTATGGCTTGTTCTTTGTTTAGATTAGTAAATTCGTTATTTTCTGCATCATCTTTAAGATGTGCTGGAAGAGCTCTTATAGATGCGGTGATGTCTTTCTTCCACCTAACATAATTTACAACGTTATATTTCTTCATTTAGTAATGTTTTTTCTTGTTTTAAATCGTTACACATGTTTCTGTAAATTGTTCTTTGTGACACACCTAGTAGATTTGACATTAAACGAGTTGTTATTTTTTGATCCATGTGATTAATATCTAACATGCATTGATAAATCGTTTCTTTATTTAGTTTGCTTCTACCTATTAACTGTCCTACAATTTTTAACTTACCACTCAAGTCTAATCCTGAGTAATCTTTGAAAATTACCTTACGTAATTTATTGGAAGGCGGTTCGCCACCCTGTCTAATAACGTCTTTTATCATGCCATTTAATATTATGTCTTTGATAAAAAATGTTACAAAACCATTATCTTTATTAGCTATATATTTACATAAAGCTGTAAAGTTTGATTCTTCTTCGTTTAAATAATACAAAACTAAGAAGTGCCACTTTAAAGATTTATAAGTAGTTATCTTAGCCTTACTGTTAAATAAATGGTAGCATTCATATGTACCATTCTCGTAATAAGAATAGTCTTCTGTATCTATAGTAGGTGTATCACTAATAGGATCTCTTCTATATACGATACGCTTATCATTTAACCATTGTATTCTTCTTTGTTGTGACATTAGCCCGTTACTATTAAGTCTTTAGAGGCTGTTGTCATGGTACTTGGTTTTAAGGTTGAAAAAATAATACTATTATTTTTAGGTACCACATAATGGGATCTTCCAAGTTTAATAAATTTGTTTTTTAATGTTTTAGTCATTGCTTATGCGGCTATTTATGATTGTTATTTTTACGTTATTCCATTTCCCTCCTTTTACGTTTTTGTTAACTAGGAAGTCTATTCTATTAGTCCATCTTTTATTCATTCTGTCTTCTACAGTCCATTCGCCATCTAACTGTCCTGCTCCTTCAACGCAAACTCTAGTACCAAACACAAAGCCGTGTTGTTCTAGATCTCTAGATACCGCTATCCAGCGGTGACCTTGAGGATTAGCCTCATTAATAGTTTTTAATGAAGCTGTGGTTAAATAGTCCGCGTTAGTTTGAGCAGGATCAGCATGGTATATTGTCGCTGTAACCAACAGTATTTTCAATGTATTTAGTATCATATATTGTTTCTTTGTGATGCGCTATGTTTTTCTTTTCGTGTACGTAGTATAGCCAGTATGCGTGTATAGCACTTTCACGCTTGTATTCATCAGGCATACACTGAGGAGGTTCTGTAAAACCAGTGTGTAATATACCATCAGGGTATTTAGCTAGTGGTTCTTTACATTTAGTAATTGATAAATGTGTTTTACCATATCGTTTAGTGTATTCATCACCTAAAGCTAGCATGTGATAATATAACCACAAGTAATTACTAGCGCTTTGTCTAACCCACCTTGTAGATGGGTGATTGACATGAGCTTTTTTATAAGGCACCCATTCAGTTTCATAGTCAAGACCATGACAATGGTGTGCCGTACAAAGCATTTGAGCTGATTCTAAGATCATCTTGACAACGTGTTTGTTGTATTGTACCTGTGCAGCTTTAACTGGGTCTTTATCTAAATAAAATATATTCATCTGTATCTAGTTTTGTCTACTCTATTATAATGTTGATCAAGTAGCATGTTGGCAATCTCCATGCTG
>TARA_B110000037_G_scaffold178034_3_pt1 | contig 18159 bp, 16 predicted proteins | sample TARA_B110000037 | Tara Oceans TARA_B110000037 (sample SAMEA4397196) | marine metagenome | biome: Polar Biome; feature: [MIX] marine epipelagic wind mixed layer (ENVO:01000061); material: water (ENVO:00002006), including particulate matter (ENVO:01000060) such as... | depth 10-100 m
AAGGCCCACAAGGCCGCCAATCCCGTGGAACCTAAGGCTGCTAAGGTTGCTAAGGCACCCAAAGCTCCTAAGGCTCCTAAGGCTCCTAAGGTTCCTGAAAACGGCTCCGATAACGAAGATTAAACATTGAGATGTTTAGTGATAAGAGTATATATTATACTTTTATCATTTTAAATGAAAGCTCTAAATTAGGCTGTTAAAATCTCGCATTTTTCTTTAAACCATTTTAAAACACTAGGATGAACTTTAAACGAATTAGCGCTTAAATCTATTATTTTTATATTTTCTAGTTTTTTACCTCTAGATAAAGCAGTATAACCTTGACCATATTCAAATATTTTAGTTCCTAAATCTATTTCTAAATAATCAATTGTTGCTCCTTGACTTTTATGTATAGTAATAGCATATGCTAGTTTAATAGGCATAAATAGAATATTAAGATTTTTAATAAAGGTATTTTTATATTCTTGGGTTGCGTACCCTATTTTATGTATAATTCCTTTTACGGTTTTCACAAAGCAATTATTATTATCAATATCAACAATCACACCTCTTGTTCCATTAACTAATTCATCTTCTATGCTAATATTACGAGTTATCATTACTTGAACACCGACACACAATAGAACATTATAATCAATTAATTTACTATTTAATATATCATTCTTTACAGGTTTGTTAAAAAAACTATTAAAAGTTATAGATTTATTAATATCTAATAGTTTTTTCATTTCTTTAAAATTAATTTTATTAACATCAACATTATTCGGATATAATTTAGTAGGTGTTATATCTGTAAATGTAATTTCTTTATTTTTCTCTAAAATATCATATATTTGCTTTGTTAATTTACCAAAACGTAATTTAGCTAAAATTAATTGAAATAGTTTATCATCAGATTGCCTAATTGATTCGGTTAATTCAATAACCATCGGATTAAGAGTAATCCAAGATACACTTAAAAAACAAAAGTTATTCGTAATAGGTGGTAATTGAAAGAAATCGCCTACAAATAATAATTGTACGCCTCCAAACATTAGTTCATTATGTCTACAAGTTTTTAACATATATGAAATGTTATCACATAATACACTATCTAACATTGATACTTCGTCTATTATTAATAATTCTAATGTATTCAATTTATGATAAAGATCATCTTTTCTTTGAATAATTTTTAAGGTATGTTTAATAATATCAGTATCTGGTTTAATATTGAAAAAAGAATGTAAAGTAGTACCACCTATATTAACAGCTGCACACCCTGTAGTAGCAGTAATACCAATATTTTTATGAATTAATTTTTTAATAACAATGTGTAAGATATAAGATTTTCCATTTCCAGGAGAACCTGTTAAAAAAATAGTATCACCTTGTAATATATGCTTTAAGGCTTTTTCTTGACTAATAGATAACATCTTACTGTTAATATTAGATTATTTCATTTTTATATTTTATATAGTTTATATAATTTTTTAACATCAGTCATTTGTATATATTTATCAATTTCATTATCATACGCTTGAATATTGTGTTTATCAATCAATTGTTGAACTTTAAAAACTATATCTTGCCATAATCCAAACGATAAAGTCTTATAATTACTCTCTTTACCAGAAAACCCACTATAATAATCAAAATCTTCTTTATATTTTAAAAAATACACATAATAACCATAATCTCTTTCTATTTCATCAAATAATGCCCATATGAGAGGAGTCTTTATGTCTTTATTATGAAATATAAAAGTATATTTATACTTCATTCTACAATTATATTAATATCTTTACGTTTCTTTAAATAACCTTTTATTTGTAATAAAGAATCACATAGATCATCCGCCTTTTTCTTATATATATTAAAGATATTTTCAAGCCTTTCGTTTCCTTTTATCATTTCCGAACATATTTCAATTGCTTTCTTTTTATTATTACGATATTGTTCGGATTTACTACAGGTTTTATCCATTTCATACCCTTCTAATTTAAGTGAAGCACTTACCTGTACGATGTCTTTAACATAATTATCATAATGTTTTAAATTAAAGAAATAACCATAAATTAATATTTGTATGGTTTTCATAACACCTTTAGAAGGTTGGTTTTCTAATAATACATAATCTATTTTTTCATCAGTATGTTCCTTAATGTCACCAACTAATTCATCCATTCTAATATAAATCATTTGTGATATTTCCGCAATAGTAATTGATTTCTTCATTTTTTCAAATAAGCTGATAACCTTCCATACAATTAGTTTGTTATCTAATAAAACTGAACATCCTAAATTAATCATACCAATATCAAAAGATACCACTAACATTTAATCTATTTTTATTCTTCTTCTTTATAATGTTTTTTCATCCAATCTACCATTAATTTAAATCCGTGTAATAAAGCAGTATCTATCGATTTTGAAGTTATATTACAATAAAAACCATCTTCGTTTGTTATAATGTTAATAAGGGAATCGTGATTACTTATCACCAATGTATTATCTTTAATATTACTAGATGTTGATATATAATTTTGTTTTCTATAATATATTTTCATTAAGTTCATATAATATTCCGTATTCGTTAAATTATAACCTTTTTCATAAACTTTAACAGTATTATTAAATTTATGAATAATTGACAATATTTGATTATTCGGTATATCTGAAAAAAATTGTAATATTGTATTATCTGTTACACACCCATCACAATATAAATAACCATCAATCTCTACAGGAGTTGAAACAATCGGTACAGACGAAGAAGCTTTTATAGCCTTTAAGACATTAACATTTGGAGTATTATCGGTATTAAATAATGTTATGTTGCCCGTGTGAACATTTAATGCTAATATATGTAAGTTTTTACCATATTGTTTTGATATATCCAAAAAGGTTAATTGTTTTATATAATCTTCAAAACTTTCAAATAAAGCATCAAAAAAATATGAAACATCTTGAATACCTTTATCGTGAAAAAGGTTTAATAATTTATCATATGTTATTAATTTAATCTCTTCGTTTTCTACCATTTTATAAAATGCTTTTTCTATTTTTTCAATGTCAATGTTTAGTATTATAAATAAAGCACTTAGAGAACCAAATGACACACCACCGAAGTCTTTAATTTTATTAAAATATTTTGGATAAGCTTGAATATATCTCATTATACCAAAATTATATACACCCCATAAATGACTACCGGATATAAATAAATGTGTTAAATCTGTCATTTTATTATTTATTTATATTAAACAATAGGTGTTTCATACACCTCTGTTGAACCGAAACCTCCTTTATTTCTATTAGATTCTAATACATCGTCTTTTTTCATTTCCGTAAAAATAGGGAATACTTGTTTTCTTACGATTAATTGACAACATTTAAACGGATATTCTATCTCAATAGCATCATCACATACTTTCGTTAAAGCAATGTATAAATTACCCTTATAACTACAATCTATTATTCCTATACTATTACTTAACATATAACCGGATTTAACAATAGACGATCTAGGGACTATTTCTACATAGTAACCAATCGGTATTTCTAGGGAAATACCGGTATCATATAATGTTGTTTTACTATTAAGGCTTTTATGAATATTAATAATACTAATGTCATAACCTACATCTGAATAGTTAGCTTTCGTTGGTATAATAGCATCGGTTGATTGTTTTACGAAATTAATTATAGGTTGATCACATTGAATAACAGTTGAAAATCTATTATATTTCGCAATATTATATAGTTCCTCCGTTGATTCTGAATATAATTTACCCATAAAATCTACATAATTTATACCAGTAATAATAATCATATTGTTTATTATGTCATAAGGGACTTTAACCTTATCTAGAAAATCATTGGATGTATATGGAATAGTTAAAATAACATCGGTTGATGTTGAATCTAAAGTACCAATCGCATCTATGATTCCTAACATTAAATCTGTATTATATATTATGTCATTATATGTTTCATGTATGATATTAGTATTTCTAGTTAAATGTAAAGGAATATCAGTTGATACTAGTTGCCATCCAGTTAAATAATAAGATTTCATTATTTAACTTATAATTATAGTATTTTATATCATTTTTGTATAATAAACCTTTTTATCATATATATATACAATAATACAAGTGTCATAAAAATTAACCATAAAGATTTATCAATAAATCTATCTTTCATTTCAATTTTATCATTTATAAATTGAAAATTAGGTGTTGTAATTGTGACTAAAATAATTAATACATTTATAATCATAGGATTACCAATAAATATTAAACTAATAATATTTAATATCACTAAATACATTGTATATTTATTAAAATAATATTTATCTATCAAATTCAATTTAGTAATAAATACAATTAATTGACAACATTTAAACGGAAACTCAAAATCTATAGCATCATCACATACTCTCGTTAAAGAAATATAAAAATTACTTTTGTAACTACAATCATTTAAATAAATTAAAAAGTTGCTTTTTAATAAATGAAACAAAATGAATTATTAAATGAAGTCATATCTAAATCAAATTTTTTAAAAAAAATTATATTGTCAATTATATTAGCTATAGTATTACAATTATGTTTAATTTATATTTTTGAATTATCATATTTTGATATTTTATCTTTTGTTCAAAATTGGCTATTAATATTATATATTTCATCTTTTAATACAGACTCTAATTCCAAGAATTTTATTTTGATATTGATAACTGTATTTTTAATAATAGATTTTTTTATATTAAAAAGATATATTGGACAAACTTTAATACTAATACCATTTACAAGTATAGGACATTTAAGTATTAATATGCAAAAAATGCAAAATTATAATTCATTTAAATATCATTTAAACAGCACTTTAATTGATTTAAATAAAGAAAAACCTAATTTTTGGTATGAATATCATAATTTTAAACATAATGATGATTTTTATTATGTTGTTTTAATTATTCCAGGAAAATATGATGAGTTTATTTCAGTACTAGTTTATAGTTTAAATTTAATATCATTTGAAAGCAAACATTATTTTGATAAATTAATTAATAGAAAATATTATAATATTGAAAAATCTGTGGATTACAATAAATCGTATATTACAACACATCAAATTCAATATTTATATGAAGTTAATTTTAAATCAAAATCAACAATATTAAAAATAGAATTAGATAATATAAGTATATTAGTTAATTCAAAAATTTCAACAACTGATAATTATAGTGGAATAGCAAATGTAAAATATATTTTACCAATACTTCCTAAATATTTAATAAGATTAGGAGGAATATCTGATAAATATCCATATGAATCACTAAATGATGTTGCAGTAACAAGTCATTCTGAAGTAATAATTAACAATAAATTAGATATAAATAGTTTTAGTTGGTTTGATAGGTATGTAGGAGATGGGTATTATTATATGACAAATTATTTATGGACCTTACACTATGGTAAAAATTGGAATATATTTATATTATTTTATACAGATTATCCATATAAAGATGGTGTATGTGTTACATATTTTTTTAATAAACAAACAAATAAAATGATTGAAATTAGTAATTTTTATCCATATAGTGATTACAATAATCAGTTATCTGGAACAAAATGTACTATAAATACATTTGGAACAAAATTAAGTGATGAAGAAATGAAATTTAATATTGAATATAAAAGCCCTAAAATAGAATGTTCCATTAAGAGTATAAAAAATAAAAAAGTATTAGGTAACTTTAAACTTTATAAAAGAAATAATAATTTGAATCAATATGGAAAAGGTGAAGAATTACATAAAATAACAGAACAATTATCATATCATGAATTTGCTGGATATTCCAAATTTACTCTTAAATATAACAATATTAAATATGATGAAGAAGCAATATGTGTAATAGATGGTATTTGTTGGGAAAATAATAGAAAAGGTCCAAAATGTTATAAACTAACAGATAAACCTTTTTTTCAAAATAAATTTTATGTTGAAGCAACAAATAAAGATATTTTAAATAAAAAAATTAAAGATTGTGTTTGAAAATATTCAAAAAAATATCACATATTATTAATAAATTCAAACATATTGCTCTATATTCAATCCATTTACCATCAATAAAATATAAAATAAAAGGTATTAATAAAGCAAAAATAACTAAACCATTTATAATTTTATGTGAAGTACATTTAATACAATTAAAATTTGTTTTATTATATAAATATATATATAATAATACATTTGTCATCAAAATTATCCATAAAGTTTTATTTATAAATCTATTTTCCATTTGAATATCATTATCATTATCAGTAATTTTAAAAGTGGGAGTTGTAATAGTTATTATTATTAATAGTATATTTATGAATAATGGATTTTTAATAAATATTAATCCAATAATATTTAGCATTACTAGATATGTTACATATTTATTAAAATATTGTTTATTTATTAAATTTAATTTTGAAGCAAAAATAATGAATGTTATTATTAAAACTACCAAAATTTTAATATTTGATAAAAATTTATAATGGGTAAATGGTAAAATTAAAAATAAAATAATTGTACTTATAAATCCAATAAGATCAAGTGTAGAATATCGTAATCCTACAGTCATTTAATATATAAAAACATTTCTTTATATAATAAAAAATGGAAAAACAAATAATAGAATTATTTACACCATTAAAGGTTAAGATAAACGAAATAACAATTGATTTTAATAATATAATTATAAGTAATGATAAATATACATATGATAAATATGTAGATAATGAAATGCTAAACAAAATAGTATTTGAATTAATGAATATCTTAGATGATATTTTAAATAAAATTAAAGATCTAAATGTATTTTATATAACTACAAAAAATAATGTAGACACTTATCTATATTACAATAATAAAAAATTAGAATTTAATAATGATTATTTTGTTAAAACTTCATCATTATACTTAGAATATAAAAATAAATGGTTTGGTATTAAAAGTGATTTTAGTGCTGATATTGATGTAATACGTGCTCTAGATATAAGATTTTTATTTTTAAAATCTATTTTATCATCATCTTTATAATAATATGAAATACTTATATTTATATAAGGCGACATTCAATTATTTTAAATATTTAAAATCATTTTTATACCAAACTAAAAATAAATATTTATAATAGTGTTTATCAATACTATAAATTTAATAAAATCAAATTAAAAAATATTATATATAAATTAAATGATAAAATACTTTATTTCAGGTTGAGAACGTAAAATATATTTTCATAAAGATAATATCGCTTTTTATAAAAGCAAAGGAAATCAAGTAGATGTAACTCATATGTTTAAGAAAACTAAAAAAGGATTAGAATTAAGAAAGAATTTTTTAAAGGGTGGTGATGAAGGAGAACTAACAACAGAAGATGGAGAAGAACTAACAGAAGAAGAAATAGAAAAAAGAATAGCAGAAGACAAAGAAAAAAGAATAGCAGAAGACATAGAAACAGAAGAAAAAACCAGGGAAGCATCTATTGCAGAGTTGCAAAATGAGTTAAATGCATTACAAAAAAGGTTAGATACATTGCAGCAAGAGCTGGAGGATGGTCTGTTATCTGATAATACTCTGTCCTCTTTTATTGGGTGTTTAAAAGCAATTTATAGATTTACCAGTATACACACTGTACGCGTAGATGTGTATGACCTATATACCGAACCAAGATATATTTTAATAAACACTATAACAGCTAAGGAAATTACACATTTTAATTTATTAGAAACGATCAAAAAGCTGTTCGAAAATGAGGACAATTTCTTTGCACGGGTATCGTTTCAAGATTCTGAAAGACACACTTACAATAACAATAACAAGATTGAAAAAAAAGCATTATATTATCGATTTAAATCATTATTACGAACGAATAAACTTGGTGGTAAAAACAAACCTAAAAAAGATTTAAAAACGTTTTTATCTAAATTACATAAATTAATTATAGAATTTGAATAATATATTTAATATACTTTTAATACTTTATTGTCAGTAGTAGTTTTACATTTTTCAAGTTTTTGTAATATATGTAAATTACAAATCATTGGTGATTTATTATTATTATATATTGGTGTTTGTTGTTCTCCGCCAAATTACCATAACCACGTACGCATTACACTATAATTAATTCTTCCGAAAATCCACATATCTGTTAATAAATATGATATTAATTTCATTACTCTATATGGAGTATTTATATATATATTATGATATTACCAATTCGTTTCACCATTTTTAAACATTAAAAACTATAATATTCAGACATTTTTATATATTATGTTTCTATTTGATATCTATAAAATTGAATTTAAATTAAATATATTTCTAAGTTTTTTTTTTGAAAATGTAATTATAATTTTAATAAAAATTAATATTATAATAAAATAAATAATTAGTAAAATTAATGGATTAATAAAATCTGTAATAGGTCTCATTTTTAATGAATATAGTAAAGAATCAAATAAAACTAATGGATATGTTAATAATGTTAAATATTTTTTTGTCCTTAATATAGGTTTTCTTGGATTTTTAATATTATATTTTTTACATATTAAGTCAGCTGTAGTTAGACCTATTTCACAAGATGTTTCCATACCTGCTCCACCTGTTGTATTTTTAACATAATATGCTGAAAAGTAAATATTATTACCTAGTTCAGGTTCTTGATTATTTAATAAGTTGGTTTCAATTCCTTTATTTATTGAAAATTTATATGCGGTTGGAAGTTGTTTTTCATATCTATCATCAAATTCATAATCATAAAAATAATCATCCCACGTATTATTTTCAAAATCAAAATAGTTTTTGAAATGTTCACTATTAATAATATTCATTTTAATTTCATATACAATTTCTTCAAAAGAACATTGACTCGTATATTTTTTAACATAGTTTCCTAATAAATTATCTGCTAAACTAATATTCCATACTTCTTTTATATTTTTATTACAGTTTTTTTCTACATAATCTGTATTAATAAATCTTTTTAAAATTATTGGTAGCCATCCATTTGCAAAAGTATAAATATGACATTCATTAGTTGTAATAATTGGTCTTTTCCAATAAAAATTTACCGATATATAGTATTGTCTTCCTGTATTTAATATATTTAATTTTTTACATATAATTTTTTTATTTAAATCATTATTTTTATTAAATAGATCAACTAAAGATTGAGTTGAATTCGCAAAAATTATTTCATTTCCTTCATATACACCATTATTTATTATTACTTTTTTTATTTTACCATTTTTATCAGTTATTATTTTATTTATAAAGTGTTTCTCATATATTTTTACACCTAAAGATTCCAAATATTTATTCCATGGAATAAATAAAGAATCACTTGTTGGAAATTTTGATATCTTATGTGATCCGTAATTTTCAAAATAGTTATATGAAAATTTATAAAAACTAGATAGTGTTGCTTTTTTAACATCTAAACCATAGTAAGGACCTATCAACATTTTTATTAATTCATTATTATTAAAATATTCAATTGCTGTTATATTATGGTAATCATTAATAGCTCTATCCGTACTTATTAAAAACAAATTTAAAAATTTAACTAACTCTTTTAATGGAAGTCTATTAATTAACGTATACCTAAAACGTCCTGAATATTTATTAGAAATACAATAATCTGTATCTTTTAAACTATAAAAATTATTTTTTGCTCCAATTGTATCAATAATTTTAAATAAATTGTAATAAAAATTTAAAAAAACTCTCCAAGAAATTTCTGTATTACATAATTTTGATTTTTTTGTACTAGCTTGACCACCTATTATATCACTTTCATATATTGAAATATCAAATTTACCTGTTTCTGCTAGTGATGTTGCGCAAGACAAACCACCTACCCCCCCACCAATTATTAGTATTTTTGGTTTCATAATGTTTAATATTACACATTAAAAATAAACAATTAATTTATTAAGACCATAAAATATCCCATTATAAACCAAATAAAAATAATTTATATCAACACCCTATAACCCATTAAACAACTAAAATAAATTAAATATAAATATTTATAATAGTGTTTATCAATACTATATAATGAATAATCAAAATTAACATATGCTCCCCAAGTAAAAAAATATAACATATTATCTATAATATCATTATTATTAATAATAATATTATTACTTCGTATATATACCATAGAATATACAACAGGTAATATATGTAAAACTATATTCATTAAATGAAAAGTCATATAAGATATATTACACCTTTTTGGTATTTTAAACATTAAGTCAGAATCTAGTATAAATAAAGAATGAAATAATACAAAAATAGTTATATTATTCATTATCACCTGTTTATTATAACAATCTAATACCATCGATATAATATTCCAAATCGTAAATTGTTTAAAAAAATCATTTTTAATTATACAATATTTATTAGTAACTAAATCCAATGAAAAACTTATTAACAAAGTTTTATTTATTAATAAAAACAGTTCATAATTCATTTTCTAATATTATTATTAAGAAATATACTTTATATGATTGATTATTCAATTCTGGAAACCGTCGTTATTACTATTATATTATTAATCGTTTTTTATATTAGTTTTTATTATTATAATAATCGTAATCACGCTTATGTGACTGCTAATGATGGAAATGAATATCGTGTTCAAATTACAGAAGACAATAAAGAAAGCGCAAACCTATTATCAGATGCGATCAATCGCGTTAAATTATTATTAGAACATTTAAGAAAATCGGAAAGTTCCGATATTCGCACTAAAACACTATTATCGCGTTTTAATCCGGATAATATAACCGAAAATGATCCAACGGAAATGAAACAAGGTGTTACTAGTTATACTATTAATAAAGGTGAAAAGATAGTTGTATGTTTAAGACAACGAAATAATGAATTCGTAAATCTTAACACTTTAATGTATGTTATTATTCACGAATTAGGACACATATGTGATTTAACATCTCAACAACACGATGAAAAGTTTTGGGAAAACTTCGAATGGTTATTGGAAAACGCTGTTAATATTGGTATCTATAATTATATAGATTACAGTAAAGATGAAGAACCATATTGCGGTATGAATATTACATCAAATGTGCTAGATGATAAAAAATGATCCATTTAAAAAATTAATTATTAATAACAACTATGAATACATTTCAAATTGTAGATTGGTATATACCAAAATATGCTGATCAAATTGATTTAACACAGGCAGATAAAAAATCCTATGGATACGATATTCATATTTATGGTGTTCAATCCGATGGAAAAACAATAATGTGTTGTATTAAAGATTTTCAACCTTTTTTTTATGTTAGAGCACCTATCAGCTTTAATAAAATTTCGAAAGCTTATAATTATATTACAACAGCTTTATTCAATCTGTTACAAGATAATGCTTATAGCTATTATAAAAAAAAATATAATGTTGATGATAAAATATGTAGTCACGGTGTTAACGCAAGACATTGTATGAAATGTGGATATGAAACAGACAACGCTTTATACCAAAAAGAATACGATTCAATTAGTATCGAATGTTTAAAATTGACCGACTTCTGGGGATATTCGAAAGAACCAAGATGTTTCCTTAAAATCACTACACCAAATGCTGCTTTATTTCGAAAACTACAATCAATATTTACATCTTTTAATAGAGATACAACTGTTAATGATGTTTGGAAAGAAAAACCAGCAAAAGATGTTTGGAAATTATACGAAACTAATATTGAACCGTTTATTCGATTTATTCACGAAAAAGAAATTAAACCATCCGGATGGGTAACTATTACCGATGGTCAAGAAATAGAAGATACGAATTGCGATTATGCTTATGTGATTACCGTAGATGATATTAAAGCTGAACCAATTAATACTATTGCACCATTATTAATTGCTTCCTTTGATATTGAATGTACGAGTAGTTGCGGTGATTTTCCGATGGCTATTAAGACTTATAAAAGGTTAGCGCAAGATTTATGCGAGAATGCGCGTATTATATGTGAAAACGAAATAAGTATTATGAAAATATTAGATTCTGTTATGACAGAGGATTATTATCTTGATAAAACACATTATATTCATAAAATACATATGAAAAACCAACTTTCGCCTAAAATACGTGAAAATATTAAGAGCAAATGTGGTAATATTAAAACTATATTACATAAGATATGCGATGATAACTTAAAAACCCAGAAAGAGATTCAAACCGAAGAAGATAATATTCGCAGTATATTAGCGCGCGATTTACCTAAATTAGAAGGTGATCCGATTATTCAAATTGGTACTACCTTTCACCGTTATGGATCCGACGAAATAGTTTATAAACACTTAGTGAACTTAGGAACCTGTGATGATATTGAAGGGGTTGATGTTATTGCGTGTAAAACAGAATCCATATTACTCGAAAAATGGAAGGAAATGATGATACGAATGAAACCAGATATTATAACTGGTTATAATATTATGGGTTTTGATTTTAAATATATACACGATCGATCTAGTGAATTGAACATAAAAGAAACGTTTATGGTTAATTTCGGTAAATCGGGTAAAATCGATGCTAATTATAAAATAAAATCATTAACATCATCCGCATTAGGCGAAGTTAATACTTATTTCTATGAGTTTGAAGGTATCTTAGTAATCGATATGTTTGTTTATGTGAAAGCACCGACTATTCTTACATTAGATAATTATAAATTAGATAATGTATGTGAACATATCCTAGGTGAAAAGAAAGTTGATCTTAAACCCAATGAAATCTTTTCAAAATTCTTAGGCACATCTGAAGACAGAATGGACATTGGTGTTTATTGTATCCAAGATTGCGTTTTGGTAAATAGATTATTTCATAAAATGAAGGTATTAGAAAATAACACCGGTATGAGTAATGTTTGTTTAGTACCATTGTCCTATATCTTTCATAGAGGACAGGGTATTAAAATATATTCACTCGTTATGTACGAATGCTCCAAACGCAAACAAGTCATACCCTGTAAAGAATTCATAGACGACGGAATGTACGAAGGAGCTATTGTATTAAAACCGAAAACAGGTATATATGTTGATGATCCTATTGTTGTTTTCGATTATTCTTCGCTATATCCTTCCTCTATGATTGCTGAAAATCTTTCACACGAATCACATATCTTACCAGAAGATGTAAATATCTTCATTAAAGACGATAAATTACTAGAAGATAACGAAAATCTTATATTAAATAAAATTGAAATTGACGGTTTCAATCATTATTATATTAAGTATCGCAATGGTAATAAATCTACAATTCCACAGATTCTTGAAATGCTTATCAATCAACGTAAAGCCACTAAAACTAAAATTGATTATAAAACCATTAAAACTACTTTAAACGAATATACAGGTTTATACAATCTAGATACTAATTCTATTAAAACCATAGACGAAACTATTATCATAGAAGGCGATATATTATCGATTTGTGATACATATAATGACTTTGAAAAAGCAGTATTCGATTCTTTACAATTAGCATATAAAGTTACAGCTAATTCTTTATACGGTCAAACTGGTGCTAAAACATCTCCGATATATATGAAGTCTATTGCGGCCTGTACAACCGCAACTGGTAGAAGTATGATAATGAAAGCGAAAGATTTTGTTGAAAAGAATTATAATGCTGATGTGATATATGGTGATACTGATTCTATTTTCTGTAAGTTTGCTTTAAAACATAAAGGTAAAGAAGCTGTTGCGGAAGCTATTGCGAAAGGACTAGAAGTTGAGAAGGCTATTGCTAAACATTTGAAAGCGTATAAACCGCAAGCTTTGAATTACGAAAAGGTTTTATATCCGTTTATATTGTTTAGTAAGAAAAGGTATATTGGGTTGTTATATGAAACGGATCATACGAAATGTAAAGAAAAGAGTATGGGTATTGCTTTAAAACGACGCGATTCTTCTAAACTAATGAAAATGGTATATGGTGATATTCTTAAGAAAATATTATGGGAAAATGATTTACCTGGATCTTTTCAGCTTCTTGAAGAATACTTAAAACAAATCGTAGAAGGTGATGTCGAAATTGATATGTTAGTTATTTCCAAAACTTTAAGAAGTACATATAAAGATCCTACGAAAATTGCACATAAAGTATTAGCCGAAAGAATAGCCGAACGAGACCCTGGTAATCGTCCAGCTGTTAATGATAGGTTAGCATATATCTATATTGAAAACGAAAATAAAAGTGCATTACAAGGTGACCGTATTGAAACTAAAGAGTTTATTTTAGAAAACACTGATATTAAACCGGATTATTTACATTATATTAAAAACCAAATTATGAATCCGGTTGTTCAATTATATACATTGTGTATTGATCAAATACCTAATTATCATTACCCTGAAAATTATTGGGAATTAGAAGCAGACAAATTAAAACAAAAAGACTTTTACAAAGATTATGAAAAAAGAATGTCGAGAATTGAAGGTCTTAAAGAACAAGTTGTTCAAAAATTATTATTTGAACCTTATATGCGATTATTAGAAAAACCGGTATATGATACGAACGGTAATGTTGTTAAGAAAAGAGTAACTGCTTCGCAAAAAGAAGTTATTAATTTGGATTTTAAATGTAAGAAAGCAGAATTAGAAAATGTTATTATTAATGTTTTAGTTAAAGGTGATAATAAAAACCATAAATTATATGTAACTGTTGGTGATATTAAATATGAATATGCTTTTAATAAAACTGATAAAAAAGAAATTAAAGTGGTGATAGGTTTGAAAGAGTATTTAGAGAAAAATATAGACCGTTATATAATTTTTAAGATAAAAGGTTGCGCGAGTCTTATAAATGAATATGCTAAAATAAAGGAAATTAATATACCAGGTTCTGAAAAATCGTGGTTAGATGTTGGTGCACCGACCTTGATAATGTTTCAACCTATTATTGGTTATTATTACAGAATGAATATTACTAGCGTATAAATAGTTAATTATTATTTTTATAGAAAAGATAAATGTATTTACTTATCTTTAGAATTATTATAATTATTATTTTATATTTTATATTTTATATTTGTTATATTTATGGAGGATTTGGAAATTGGTGGATTAAATATGTATTGAAAGGCTTTTTCAAACTTGCGAATATACATAAGATAACTATAAATGGTGAAGATAAAATACAGCAATTATATGAAAGTGATAAAAAGTTTATTGTTGTTTTAAACCATAAATCAATATTCGATATGTTCGTTACTTTCTATGTTAATCCTAATATTTGCATTTTAACAAGTAAAACAGGGGCTAATATATTCCCGGGTATGTATGCTCTTAATAAAAAAATTAATAGTATTATATTTGATTATACAATTAAAGGGCAAAAGGTTACTGATTTAATTTATGATAGGATTTCGAATAGAAAACCGTATGATAATATGTTAATTGCTTATCCAGACGCGATGAATCCAGTTCCTATTGGTAAAAATATAGCTCCTTTCAAAACAGGCGCATTTAGAGGAAAGTTCGATATACTCCCGGTTGTTATTAAATACAAAAACTATACAATAGATCCTTCGTTATATTGGTATAAAGGTGAAAACACAGCATTAAGTTTTTCAAAAGTATTATTGGATGGTAAATGCGAAGTTGTCACAGATGTTATGGATTTAGTAAGTTGTTCGGAAGATATGTCGGTTGAAGCGTATAGGGATTATGTTTATAATCTAATGGATGCGCGGTATAATCAATTATAGTATAACAATATATTAAAAATGGGACAAGGACCTAGCACACCAGATACTATAAAAACTTATTCAAGTTCTATTAAAAATAGGGATTATTCAGTTGTTACTGATAGTACATTATTAAAATACATTAAATGTAACTATTATACTTCTAAAGAATACACGAATATTGATAAAAACTTATTACCGCCTCAAATGTGTAAAATACGAAAAACGGTTAATGTCGGAAATACACGAATAACTAACACGAATACGCGAAATAAAATATTTAAATCTTTAAAATATGATACTAAAAAACACGGTGATAATATGAATATGTATCAATTTACGATGTCTCCGGTGCAATTAAAGAAACTAGAAGAAACTATAGATAATATATTACGTAATTTTAGTAATAGTGTTATAGGTGGCAAAATACCAGGACCAATCTATGTTGCTTATTCTAAAATACTAGATTATGAGGGTTCGTATATTACCCGATATTGTGATAGAATTAAAAACGATAAGAATGGTGAAAAAAAAAAGTTTTTTAATGATATCGTAAATCAATTAAATAATTCGAATAATAAATCAATAATTGATAAAACAATATATGGCCGATATGTATGGAAAGGTAATATTGATTTAATTATTTTAATACCCAATATGAATAATTTAAATAAAATTCATACTAATATATTTGATTATTATATTAATAATCAAATTACTAGCTATTTAGTATATAATAATTTTATGAATAATATTATCCCAAATGATATATCTAAAGTTCCTAAATATTTACGTAAATTTACTTCGAAATCAAACAACTTTGAACATGATAGTAATAATATTTGTGTATTTCACGGTTGTACGGCTGCTTCTATAGAAGAAAATATTAATGCGATATTACCTAAGTTTAGTGAAGATAAAAGCACTATGAATGCTAATATAAGAGCCGCTAAAGTTTATTTACCTGGTAAATGTCTTCGGTCTGTAGATTTTGTTAAGAATGGTTATAATCCTAAAGGTGATAAAATTCGCGATGACTTTAAGTTTGAAACAAATGTTGATTATACAGATATTGTATTTGAAATGATATTTTGTTTAGCAATTGATTGTATGTTTAAGAATGCTCATAAAAAAAATGGTGTAGCTAATAGATGGATTAATTATATAAACTTACTTAATAAAAATCCGAATTTATTAGCAGCTGACGAAATATGCGATGAACATATAATATTACATATGAATAGTTATATATATGAATGTATTAAAGGTACACCTGCTCCTGATAAAAAAGATGATGATGAAGACGTTAAATTAGCAATAAAACCTATTAAAATTGAAAAAAACCATTATACAATGTGGAATGATGACGTTATGAAAGAACTCGCTACACGTAATACAGTATTTCCAGGCATACAACAATTTATTTATCCATTTTTTCAAGTTAATATTAATAAGTCTAGTATTAATAATAAAGTATTTTATTTACCTTGGGGTGATAAATTACTTACAAATACTGAGTTTTTAGCAGAAGGTGATGTTAAAACTGAAGTAAAATCACATAATAATATATACAGTTTATCTACCAATCAATATGGACAAATTGGTATTAAACGTAATAATTCATTCATTAAATGGTTTAGTAATACTAAATTCCCTAGAGGAAAATATGGTATTATATTAACATCAGATTGTAAAATAACTGTTAATGCTAATAATTCGGCTGTGGTTTTTATTACTATTACTGATCAAACAGTCTTTAAATTACCATTATCATTAATTGTAAATAATAACGGTTCTATTACTGTTTACGAAAATGGTTTTAAACCAATTAAATTAATGAAAAACTTTACAACATCAACATCATCTTTTGTAAATGATATAAATTCAATTCGAAAAAACGGATTATTTAACTATATGACAGGTAAAGACACTGATGGGGTTGATGGGGTTGATGGGGAATATGGTGTTTATGGTTCGGATAAAGATTCATTAAGAACTGGTAGTAAATACGCTAAATGTGAATGGATTACAGATGAAATAGAACATTTTATAGATAAGAAATGTACTGATGACGAGGTTTTAAATGAAATATCTGTAAATAATCGTATAGATGATGTCTTTAATGAAAATGTATTATATACACCTGTTAAACGTAAATATGAAAGCTGTAAATGGCAACCAAATGAAATAGTTTATAATAATACACGTGTAAATGATATCTTTAATGAAAAGGATATCTTTAATGAAAAGGGTATGAACTACGATGGTAAATATGAAAGCTGTAAATGGCAACCAAATGAAATAGTTTAATTATAGATTATTATAGATTCTTATAGATTTTTATAAATTATTATAGATTTTTATACAATGTATAGATTCTTATAAGTTA
>TARA_B110000037_G_scaffold65376_1_pt1 | contig 18135 bp, 19 predicted proteins | sample TARA_B110000037 | Tara Oceans TARA_B110000037 (sample SAMEA4397196) | marine metagenome | biome: Polar Biome; feature: [MIX] marine epipelagic wind mixed layer (ENVO:01000061); material: water (ENVO:00002006), including particulate matter (ENVO:01000060) such as... | depth 10-100 m
CAGATTAAAGCTAGATAGAATTGTTATGGAGCTTACATTATGTGTCAGTAGCAAAAGTATTTTTGCTACTATTAAAAATAAAGTTTTCCTTAACTAAATGTGTACGGTAACTTATTGTCTGAATGATGAGAAAATAGTGCTAACCTCTAATAGAGATGAGAGAATAGCAAGGCCAACTTTATTGCCTTCGGTTTATCAGGTTAAAGGAATTGATACAACTAAGGTGGAATGGTGAAGTAAAAAAGATTGAGGTTTTGCCTTTCAAGGGAGCATATATTTGGTGTTCGTACACTTTATACCCAATTGAGGTAATTGAACAACGATCAGAAAATTTTTCTGAATTGGGTGCCAATAAAAAACCTCTAACTCCAGAATCTATTCTCAGCTTTCACGAGGCAAATTATCATGGGGTAAATCAAGAGATTGACGATAGTAATTTAGTTTTAGGACTAAAAACCGTAAGCTTAACACAAATTCAAGCGTCATCAGATCAAATTTCGATGGCTTACCATGACCTTATTTATGATATGAATTGTTTAAATAAAATGGAAATAAAAAAGAGTAATGGGTTTTGAAAATGCCCTTCAATCTGTATTTGCATTGGTTTTGGTTTAGCCTGAAATAAAATGTAAACAAGCTGGTGCTTGATATGATTATCCCCTGCAATAAACATATGAGCAATTCACAAGAGAGCTTAGAGCTAATCACACCAAAAGGGACACAAGTAATCGGAATTTCTCCATGAAAACTTGAAGTGTCAGAACGTTTTTCAACTAAACTTGATGTTAAGTTTAAATTGCTATTTGACAAAGATTATCAAATTTCCAATCAGTTTGATGTATTGTTCGAGCCTTCTTAAGCAATAAAGTTTAGATACAATTCTATTGGGACAGATTTGATAAATGCGCATCAAAAACGAAAAGCAGCTATTACCAATTCCTGCAACTTATGTGACGCCTCAAGAAGGTGTAATTATTTGGCGGCATTTTGATCTGGATTATTCCAATAGGGCTAGTGTATCAGGTATATGAAACAAAAAACCCTTGATTGAAACAATCAAGGGTTTTTATTTGACGGTGGTGCGGGAGGGAATCGAACCCCCGACACAAGGATTTTCAGTCCTTTGCTCTACCAACTGAGCTACCGCACCGTCAAAGAGGCGACAAAAGTAAAATTAATTTCGTTCTGTGCAACAAAAATAGTAACAGATGTAACCGCTTAAATGGTTATTTTTGCCGCCATGAATTTAGTGATTGATTTGGGCAATACTTCAGCTAAGCTAACTCTGTTTAAAGACAAGGAGTTAGTGGAGGTTTTGTCATCAAATAGCGATCTTACTTTAAAGTGGATTCATGAGGTTGTTAAAACAATAAAAAATATTGAGTCGTGCATTTTGTGCTCAGTAGTTGATCATCCTATTGAGGTTGAAGACTATTTAGAACAAACATTTAAAATGATGAAGTTTGATCAGCAAACTAAAGTGCCAATTGAAAATGATTACGAAACTATTGAAACCCTTGGTTTGGATAGGTTAGCTGCAGCTATTGGTGCTAACTCAATTTTTCCTAATCAAAATATTTTAGTTATTGATTTTGGGACTTGTATTAAATATGATATTGTTTCAAACAACACATACAATGGAGGAAGCATTGCTCCAGGAATGAGAATGAGATTTAATGCGCTAAATCAATTTACTGATAAGCTCCCATTAGTTGAACCTTCTGAAAATTTAGTGGTTACTGGTAAAACTACCACCGAATCAATATTGTCAGGAGTTCAGTTTGGAATTGCATCTGAAGTAACAGGAATTATTGAGCATTACCATGAACAATTTAATGACCTTAAGGTCGTTTTTTCCGGCGGAGATGCACATTTCTTTGAAAATGTGTTGAAAAAAGACATATTTGCAGCCCCAAATTTAATAAGTCGAGGGCTTAACGAAGTTTTACAGTATAATGCACCTAGTAAATAAATTACCATTCATATTTTTAATAATGGTTTGTAGTTCAGCAATGGGCCAACTCTCCAACAATTCACCAATCTCTTATTATGGGTTAGGCGATGTGTCGTCAAGTGCTCTATCATCTGATATATCATTAGGCGGGGCAAGTACAGCAAATTATTCAAGTTACATGATAAACAACTTGAATCCATCTTCATACTCTGCGTTATATACGCAACTTGCTGATGCTTCTTTTGTAAGTAAGCAAAAAAGAATCACATTAGGAACAAATACCATCAACTCAGCAGGAGGCGCAATTCATAACTTTTTATATGCCTTTCCTTTAAGCAGAAGGTTGGGTATGGCGCTTGGTTTAAAGCCTCAAACTTCAATGAACTATGAGTTCGAAAATACGTCTATGATCGATAACTCAAAACAGCTAACACAGCTATATAAGGGTGAAGGAGGTATAAACAAACTTAATCTAGGTTTTGGCTATTCTATAATACGAGATTCTCTAAATATAATATCATTAGGTGTTAATATCAACTACCTATTCGGGTCAACAATTAAAACGAGCACCGCTTCAATAATTGAACCTGGCCTACAGAGTTATAATTCAATTATTCAAAATACGGCTTCTATTAATTCAGTTACCTATGACTTTGGGGTAACTTATGTAAGAAAACTTAATGATAAGGTTGATTTATCGCTAGGCGCCACATACGAACCAAAGCAAAAATTGAATGTTTCAACTATTTTATTAGCTGCAAGCTTTGCAGGCCCTTTTAGCTCTGAAACAATTAAAGATCTTATAGCATTTGATGACTCAACAACAACCTATTTTAATCAATCTCAACGATTGGCATTTGGCGCGGTGATGGACATTAATAACAAATACAAGTTAATGTTAGATTATAGAACAGAGGGCGCTGCTGATAATTCGCACTTGGGGACATCTTACAATTCTGTTACTGCTTCACGCATAGCTATTGGTATACAATATATTCCTGATGTTGAAAATATCATGAAAGTTCTAAAAGTAGCACGTTATCGATTTGGAATGAATTACGGGAAAACGGGTAAGGTTTATCAGGGTAATGAAATTACGCAAACTGCGGGAACTTTTGGTTTAGGGTTGCCACTTGTTAAGAGCCAATCATTAACCAGTTTCAATTTTGGAATGGAGATTGGTAATAGGACAACCAACGTTGCGAATTCATATTCAGAATTATACACCAATTTGTATATCGGAGTAAGTATAGCACCACATAAATTTGACAAGTGGTTTGTCAGAAGAAAAATTGAATAAAAAGAGCGAAAATGAAGGCACTTAAATTAACAATTCTTAGTTTTTTAATAGGCACAGTTGCAATTGCGCAAAGTGGTAATGAAAAGCCAAAGCGAAACTATGGAACTACGGCAGAAGATAGTATTGAATGTGTAAAAAACTTATCTCTTTATAGTGAGTTTTACAAACAAGATAATTTTGAAGATGCTTTATTGGGGTGGAGATCAGCATTAGCCATTTGTCCTGGGTCATCAAAAAATCTTTACATCAGAGGTAGTAAAATGATGAACTACCTTATGGAAAAAGCCGATGAAGCAGAAAATGAGGAATTGAAAGATGCTCTTGTGGATACATTGTTGAATTTGTATGATTTAAGAATAGCGAATTTTGGCGAGGAAGGAAAAGTTCTTGGAATGAAAGGCGTTGACTTGATGAAATATCGGAAGAAAGATCCTGCAGCGGCATTTGAAATATTAAATAAATCGTTTGAATTAGATGGTAATAATATAGGGCCAGCACCATTGGTATACTTGTTTTTATCAAAATATTACATGGTGGCAAAAAAGCTATCAGAAAAGAAAGAACTAATTGAACTTTACCCTAGATTGGTTGAAGTAGTTGATTTTAACATTGCTGAAAAATCGAAGTATGCGAAAACCTATGAAACAGCAGGCGCTAATCTTTTAAAGTATTTCGAAAAAGTTGCTACATGTGAAGATATTATTGGCTTATACCAACCAACATTTGAAGAAATGAAAGGAGATGCTGGATATTTGAAAAAAGTAATTAGTCTTTTAGATAAAAGAAAATGCGCAGAGGAGGAGTTGTATTTGAACGCTGCTATAGCGTTAAATGAGATAGAGCCTTCAGCAGAAGCTTCATATAGCATAGCAATTGGAATGATCAAGAAAGAAAGATATTCTGAAGCAATTTCGTTTTTTTCTAAATCAATTGAGTTTGAAGAGGATAATTCCAAAAATTTTGATGCTTACGTAAACAAGGCCAAAGCTTTACTGATAAGTAAAAGGTTCCAGGAAGCAAAAAATGCCGCAAAAAATGCTTTGGGGATAAATCCAAACTCAGGAGATGCCTATATGATAATTGGTGATTCTTACGGTTATGGTGGCAAATCATGTTACTCAGATGGCTGTAAAGTGAAAGCAGGATGGTGGTTAGCAACCGATTACTATCAAAAAGCTAAATCTGTTGATGCTGAAGTTGCCGAAAAAGCAAATAAAAAAATTGCTCAGGCTAAAAGTCAATACCCAAGTACCGAAGATTGCTTTTTCTATGGTTTAACAAATGATAATGTATTTTCTTTTGAAGATTGTTGGATTACCGAATCAACAACGGTTAGAGTACAATAATTGAAACAGTTACATAAAATAATACTAAACACCCTTTTGCTTTTTGCAGGGGTGTTTTTTTTTGGTAGCTGTGAGAATGAAATTGAAAAAGTTAAGCTTCTAACCAGTAGTGAAAATCTACCATCTGAAATATCAAAAGACATTATTGTAACTTACAGTGATTCTGCCAAAACTAAAATGATATTGAAAGCTCCTTTACTTGAAAGGTATCCAGGTGATGAGCCTTATACAGAGTTTCGAGAAGGAGTTGAGATTACTTTCTTTAATAAGCAAGGGGAGCAAGAATCAAAACTGAATTCCAATTATGCTATTAATTACGACAAAGACAAAAGAATGGTCGCAAAAGGAGATGTTGTGGTTATTAATTCATTTGGAGATAAACTCAACAGTGAGCATTTGGTTTGGAAAGAAAAGGAAAAGAGAATTACCTCAGATGTATTTGTGAAAATAACCACCAAGGATGAAATAATTTATGGTGATGGTTTGGATGCCAATGAGGATTTTTCTCAATATAAAATCAAAAATATAAAGGGGATTATTAACATTAAGGATGAAGGGCCAAAGGCCAAATAACTAGAGAAACGAAATGAAAAATTACAATAAAATGATGGAATATACTTGGTTGGGGATTGCAATAGCAACAGCAATTTTTGCTGGATACCAACTGAATTTAGGCGAACGAGAAGATATTACTCTACTTATCGTGATGCCATTTGTTGCAGGTGCTCTTTATGCGCTGAGAAGGTTTCACCGAAAGAAAATGGAAAAGCTCAAGAATACTGAAGATCAACAAAAAGATTAAATTTGGGTAACATGCAAGGATATATCCTTATAGTTATTGGCGTTTCCCTTTTATCATCCGCTTTTTTTTCGGGAATGGAAATGGCGTTCGTATCTTCCAATAAATTGAAAATAGAGCTTGATAAAAAGCTTGGTTTCTTTTCTGCTAAAGTAATGTCGTATTTCAGCAAAAACCAAGCAAAGTTTATAAGTGCCATGTTGGTGGGTAACAATATCTCTTTGGTGATTTATGGCTTTTTTATGGCTTTTTTTTTAGAGCCAATGTTTTTAAACCTTACCGATTCTAGTTTTACTGTTTTTTTACTTCAAACCGTTGTCTCAACCTTACTTATTTTAGTGACTGCCGAGTTTTTACCAAAAGCAATATTTCGTATAAATCCAAACAACATTTTAAACGTTTTTGCTGTTCCGGTAGCAATAATATATGTAATGTTATTCCCCATTGTTTACATTACAATGTTCCTGTCAAATGTGGTGTTAAACAATATTTTTAAAGTTGAAACGAAAGAAAGTGACTTGTCTTTCGGAATGGTAGATTTAGACAATTATTTAAAGGAGGAAGCTTTAAAAATTGATTACGAGAGTCAAGTTGAAACGGAGATTCAGATCTTTCAAAAAGCCCTAGATTTTTCAAAAGTTAAGGCACGTGAATGTATGGTTCCTAGAACAGAAATTATAGCCCTTGAAGAGAACGCTGCAATAGAAGAATTAAATTTAAAATTTATTGATACCGGCTATTCTAAAATAATGATTTATCGGGAAACAATAGACAATATTATAGGGTATATTCATTCGTTCGAGATGTTCAAAAGTCCGAATGAGATAAAAAGCGTTATTCTTCCAATTTCGGTAATTCCTGAATCGATGCCTGCAAATGAAATTTTAGAGTTCTTTATTGCAGAGAAAAAAAGTATTGCCATTGTTTTGGATGAGTTTGGTGGTACATCGGGAATGGTTACCTTAGAAGATATAGTGGAAGAGCTTTTTGGTGATATTGAAGATGAACATGACAGCGATGGTCAAATAGAAAAGGAAATAAACCCTAATGAGTATGTTTTCTCAGCCAGATTAGAAGTTGATTATCTTAAAGAAAAATACAAATTAAATTTACCTGAATCTGATGAGTTTGAAACCTTAGCAGGCCTTATTATACATGCCTTCGAAAGTATTCCTAAGCGGAATGAAGTAATTGCTATTAAAGGTTTTAGGTTCACAATCAGAGCTGTCTCTAACAACAGGATAGATATTGTTCACCTCCAAAAGTTACCACAAGGAGAAGAGTGAAAATTAAGTTATTTATAACTTGCAGATTATTAGTGTTTTAATAGTGGCATAGCATTTTTTATTTCCAACTTAGGATTGTATATTCGCAGGCTTAATTTAACAAGGTAATAATGGCTGTAATAGGTAAGATAAGAAGTCAATCAGGTTTATTGATCGCCGTAATAGGTATTGCAATGGGTCTATTTGTATTAGGAGATTTGCTTGGAACCGGTTCAGGTTTGGTGAATCAGGCTGAAACTGATGTAGCTGAAATTCGAGGAAATATGGTTTCTTATGTAGAATTTGAAGGAAAAGTTCAAAAAGAAATAGGTACTCAAACTTTCGATGATCAAGCAACAGAGCAAGTTCGAAACAGGGTTTGGAATATGCTTTTGCAGGAAAACATCATGTACAAAGAATACAATGAATTAGGTCTTTCAGTTTCTCCTGAAGAATTATACAATCAAATTAAAAATTCAGGACCAAATTCAATTATGTCTCAATATTTCACAGACCCTCAAACAGGACAGATATATGATCAATTCCGTGATCAGGCTACAGGCGGTATTAATTCCCAACAAGTATTGAATTATATACGTCAGGTATTAGATGGTGACAATGCTGAAGCTTGGTTGCCAGTAGAGCAGGCTATCAAAATGGATAGATTATCTGCAAAGTATTATAACCTTATTAAAAAAGGGTTATCGCCTTCTTCATTCGAAGTTTCAGAAGAAGTAGCAGCAAGAGGTAAAAGAGTTAACTTTAACTACGTAGCTAAATATTATTCATCAATTGCAGACGATGAAGTTGAAGTTACGGATGCTGATTTAAAGAAGTATTATACGAAACACAAGGATGAGGATAAATACCAGCAAAAAGAAACTACAAGAGGAATTGAGTACATAGAATATGCTGTTGTGCCATCTGCCGAAGATGTAAACTTAATGCTTGAAGATTTTAACGATTTGAAAGTTGAGTTTATAGAAGCTGAAAACGATACAACGTTTGTAAACGATAACGCTGATACTCCTTTCAATGTGCGTTACTTCAGAAAAGGGCAATTACCTACTTCGGTTGACTCTGTGTTATACTTTGCCACCAACGATACTGTTTTAGGTCCGGTTGAAGATGCCGGCTTTTACAATTTGTATAAAAAATTAGGAAGCAAAGTCTCTTCAGACTCGGTTAACGCTCGTCATATTCTTATTCAAATAGCAAATGATGATTCTGCCTCAGCAAAAAGTAGAGTTGACAGTATAAAATCTGTAATTCTTGCTCAAAATAATTTTGAGTTGATGGCAGCACAGTTTTCTGTAGATCAAGGTTCAGCAAAGAATGGTGGTAGCCTTGATTGGTTTACCGAAGGGCGCATGGTTAAGCCTTTTAACGATGCTTGTTTTAATGGAGTAGCAGGTGATTTGTTAATTGTTAGATCTCAATTTGGTTACCATTTGATAGAAATACTAGAAAAAACAAAAGAAGTTGAAAAAACATTAATTGCTATTGTTAACAGAGAGCTTCGCCCAGGTAAAGATACTTACGACAAAGCTTATAACGATGCTAGTGCATTTTCTATCAACAACAATACTCAAGAGTTGTTTAAAACCACTGGTGCGTCATTAAACATTCAACAAGCAGCATATATTAAAGAAAACGATAAAAATTTAAACACAATTGATTCTCCACGACCAATCATAAGATGGGTGTATTCAGCGGAACGAGGTTCAGTTTCTGATCCATTTGAATTAGACAATAGGTTCATTGTTGCTTGTTTAACCAACATCCGCGAAGAAGGCTTGTTACCTTTTGAAGAAGTAAAAGAGCAAATGAGAGCTGAAGTTTTAAACGAGAAAAAAGCAGAAAAAGCAATGGAGCTTGTTAAAGGTGCCGCTGATTTAAATGCTGTAGCTTCAGCATGGGAAGAACAAATTCAGAATGTTGGAGATTTACAATTCAGTTCTTTTTCAATTGCAGGAATTGGTCCAGAAGGAAACGTTTTAGGTTCAGTATTTTCGCTAGAACCAAATGAAGTATCAGCTCCAATCCAAGGTGACAGAGGTGTTTTTGTGTTACAAGTAACCAAATACACTGATCAAGCTGGTGCAACGAACGAACAAGTGTTAGCTGATTTGGAAAGAGGTTATCAAGGGAGAGTAGATTTTGAAGTATTCAATGCTTTAAAAGAACATGCTAAGATTGTAGATAACAGAGCTAAGTTCTACTAGCAACATACTAAACATATTTTTAAAGCCCCGTTAATTTTAATTAACGGGGCTTTTTTATTTGTAAAATTCTCTTTTAAAAGAATGAGGTAAATTAAAGTCTATAGATCAGTTAGTAAACTACAATGGTTTACCCATTTTAAAATCTATTAAAACATTAAAGCTTCTAAGAGTTCCCTACCTAAGTAAAGAAAACACTGAATGGTTTGTAATGCTATTTAAATGAATGCAACTTAGATTTTAGTTATACTAAACTCAAAACTCTCTACTGTCATATTAACCAACAGTTTTTTACAAGCTTCATCAACTTTAGAATTAGCTTCTGATTCATTCGATGCTTCAACTTCAAGGGTAATGTGTTTACCAATTCTAACATTGGTGATTTCAGATAAACCTACGTTACCCATACTAGCTGAAACGGCTTTTCCTTGTGGATCTAACAATGCTTTGTGAGGCATTACATCTATTTCTGCTCTAAACTTCATTTTTATTAAAAGTTGATTGTCCTATTAAGGACGTTAATATATAAACAATAACTCCAAATGGAATAAACAAGAAATCCACTGTTGGCCAAAAACCGGTAAATTTTCTCACATAAAACCAAACTGGCAACAAATTTAATATGCCTAATAAAACCATCACCATTAAAAACCAATAAAGCGGCTTATTGTCCTGGTACTGGGCTGATTTTAATTTTAAAGAGAACATCTTGATTGGGCTAACCAATAAAAAACTGCTTAATAACACTATAACAATATGAGTTGTTGGTTCAAAAAAACTAAGCGCCATATAGAAGTCAAATTGATCCCAATAATGCATTTTCATGATACTTGGTAATACATTATCTGCAATAGGTTGGTAAAAGTTTAAATGAAATTGAAACTCCATAATAAAACCAAGCGATCCTATAAACAATGCGTTAGTAGGAACATTTAGGCCTTTAAAGTAATTAGTTTGTTCTGTGTCAACATTAAATTTCGCTAACCTTAATGCGGAAAAAACAGCAACCAAGAGTCCAAGTGATTCAATTAAAAGGTGCTCCATTGGTCTTTGATATATTGGAGTATAATATTCACCGAAAGAAATGCTTAGATAATGAAATAGAAGAATTCCTGGTAAAGCCCCAAAAGTCACCATATCAGCAAGCGAATCTAATTGTGCTCCAATTTCAGATTTAGCATTTAGTAATCTAGCTAAAAACCCATCCAAAAAATCAAAAATTGCGGCAAGAAGGATACAGAAAAAGGCCTCAGTAATTCCTGAGTTGAAACTTAGAATAATTCCGAGTAAACCACAAAACAGATTTAACGACGTAAATAAATTAGGAATAAAACTTCTTATCACGGCTAAATTTTGGGCAAATATACCCTAATATTGACCTTTGGTTTTGATACCTTGCAATTTTTAAAACAACTTTGAGTTTATGCCGAACATCAAATAATATTTAGGCAACATGAGTGGGTATAAATGTAATTTTTCAACGTTAGTATTAGCTTTTTTACTTGTAGTGAATTTTAGTGATTCAAACGCACAAGTTCGAAAGTATAGTAATGAGTTTTTATCTATTGGAGTGGGTGCGAAAGCCCTAGGAATGAGTAGAACTCAAACTGCTTTAGCTGATGATTTAACATCTGGTTATTGGAATCCTGCTGGGCTTTTGGAAATAGAAAGTAATTTTCAGGTTGGGTTTATGCACGCCGAGTATTTTGCAGGTATAGCTAAATACGATTACGGTGCCTTTGCAAAGCCAATTGATGATAAGAGCGCTTTTGCCCTTTCAGTTGTACGTTTTGGGGTTGATGATATTCCGAATACTATTGATCTTATTGATGCAACAGGTAACATTAATTACAACAGAATTTCAACTTTCTCAGCGGTTGATTTGGCTTTTTTGGCTTCCTACGCTCGTAAGTTGAAAATTGCGGGACTAAGCTTAGGTGCTAATCTTAAAGTTGTTAGACGTAAAGTTGGGGGCTTTGCCAGCGCCTGGGGTTTTGGCGTTGACGTAGGTGCAAAATACAAAGTGAGTAACTGGAAATTTGGAGTGATGCTTCGTGATGCAACAACAACAGTTAACACCTGGAGCTATACCTTATCAGATAGAGTAATTGAAGTATTTACTTTAACAGGAAATGAAATACCGCAAAACGGGCTGGAATTAACAGCCCCAAAATTAACATTAGGTGCGGCTAGATACTTTCCTATAAAAACCAAATTTGGTATTGCAGTGGCTACCGATTTCGAAACGACCTTTGATGGTCAAAGAAATGTTCTGATTAGCAGTAAGAGTTTTAATATCGACCCCTTTTTTGGTGTTGAGGTAAACTACGCCAATTTAATCTTTTTAAGAGGAGGTTTCGGTAACATTCAAAAGGTGAAAGCTGAAATTGGAAATCAAAGTGTTACAACATTTCAGCCAAACTTTGGTGTAGGGCTAAGATTAAAAAGCATGACAATTGATTATGCTTTAACTGATATTGGAGATCAATCAGCAGCTTTGTACTCGAATGTATTTTCTATAAAATTAGACCTTAAAAAGTCAAGCGAATGAAAAACACAATTGCCATAATACTATTCTTTTTTATGTTGATTACTTTGCATGCACAGTAATACAACAACGATTGGGTTAATTACTCAAACAAGCATCTTAAATTTCAGATGGGGGCAATGAAATACCAGTTTATATTAACGATGGGGGTGATGGTAAAATGTATTTAATGCGGTAGTGCAGATGCTTAGTTATCTTCTTGGAGGACTTGCCATGGCATGGGCTTGGGTCTTTCCGCAGCAGCTGTTTTTATTGTCTTTTGTTGGATTAATTCCGCTTTTCAGAAACTTACACAAACCCTTATTTGAAGAACTAAAAAACTATCTTTTATTCTTTTCAATATGGATAGGAGTATCCGGATTTTGGCTTAGCAATTACTCGTTCGATGCTTTTATTTTTGGGTTCGGTAGCCACGTACTTTGGTATTTAGCCATCCTTATTCTTTCACGATTAGTGTCGTCTAAAACACCAAAATATTCGCCATTAGTTTTGGTATTCGTTTGGATGGTAGCAGATCTATTAGTTGCTACTATTCCTGGTTTTATACCATGGTATCAGCTTGGTAATGGTTTTATTTCTACTACTTCCTTTGATGGTTTGATAGCTGAAATTGGCGTTTATTGGTTGAGTTTTTTAGTGCTAATAATAAACATGTATCTGTTTCTTTGTATTAAACTGAAATCATATTTCAGTTTAATACTTGGTGTTTTTTTGTTGCTACTGCCCATGTTTTTTAATCCAAATACTCAATTGGAAAGCAGCAGCGAAATCAAGATAGGCTTGGTTCAGCCTCACATTAAAAATCCAACATCCAATTTACTTGAGGTAAATCATGTGGTCGACTTAATTGTTTACCCCGAAGGTTATTTAAACAAAGAACTTGTTTCAGAATCTTCCATTTTATCCGGTGGTTATTTAAAGAATAAATCAGATGAATTTAACGTTGCCATGTTTTCAGAATCAAACATTAAATACATAAAGAGAAGATTACTACCTTATGTTGAGAATGTGATTAATGGATCAGATAATGGGTTTAGTAAAGGCGAAGAAAATGTAATTTTTACGCTCAAAAACGGACTTACTTTTCAACCAATTATTTGTATTGAGTCTGTTTTTTCTGATTTATTCGATAAGAGCGAAGCTGATTTTTTTGTAGTAATCACTAACGATAGTTGGTTTCAAGGTAGTTCAGCATATTTTCTTCATGCCAATCATTGCAAAGTTAGAGCACTTGAGTCAGGTAAAACTGTTGTTCGTGTTGGAAATACAGGAATCTCAGGAGCCTTTTATCCTACCGGTATGACAGAAACTATTTCACCGGAATACAAAGGCATAAAAACTATGCAAGTTAAAATTTATTGAATCAAGAATTTTCCTGTTCAGAACGATACATTTGTTTTTCAATTTATGCTAACAAATACACCAGATAATTTATCGTTTGCTATACTTGAATGGGCAAACCAAAAGCATAAGTATGTAGCATATTACTCATCGAACCATCCTTTGTATAACAAGTTGCCAAGTTGGGACTGCGATGAGGTTTTTGCTTTTGGCGCTGAGAAAATCATCTCATTAGCAAATAATAATTTAGATGAACTCGATGCATTTGTTTCAAATAATAACCAAGCTTGTTTTGGGTATTTGGGCTACGATTTAAAAAATGAAATTGAAGTTCTAAAATCTGAAAACCCTGATGTGATTAATGCTCCAGAAATGTTTTTTTTTGTGCCCAGAATAATCTTAGAAAAATCAGGTGATAACGTCAAAGTTTTAAAAGGCGAATTTGATGTATCTCAATTTAGCGATGTAAAATATCAGCCTACTAAAATTGATAAAATTGAATTTGTACCGTCCTTGTCAAAAAGCGAGTATTTAAAAAAAATAAAGCAAGTAAAACAACACATTCAACTTGGTGATATTTACGAAGCCAATTTTTGTCAGCAGCTTACTGCAACCAAAAAGCAACTTGATGTTGTTTCGTTGTTTTATCAACAATCATTAAAATCACCAACGCCTTTTAGCGCATTTTTACAACTCAACAACCATGTGGTTTTATCTGCTAGCCCCGAAAGGTACCTTCAGAAAACCGGAAACAAACTTTTATCACAACCCATTAAAGGAACAATAAAGAGAGGCTTAAATAGTCTGGAAGACAATCAACTTAAAAAACAATTATCAGAGAGCTTAAAAGATAGAACAGAGAACATTATGATAGTGGACTTGGTGCGTAACGATTTATCTAAACACGCAGAAAGGCTTTCAGTTAAAGTAGAAGAACTATGCGCTATTTATACTTTTCCACAAGTACATCAAATGATTTCAACCATAACTGCACAGGCAAAAACCAACGTTTCATCCGTGCAATTAATTAGAGATTCTTTTCCCATGGGCTCAATGACCGGTGCACCAAAAATTAGCGCTATGAAAATCATGGAGGAGCTAGAAAACTTTAAACGTGGAACTTACTCTGGTGCAATTGGGTATTTTAAACAAAATGGAGATTTTGATTTTAACGTAGCCATCAGAACCATTGTTTATAATGCTGACAATGGACGACTATCTTACGGCGTTGGTGGTGCAATAACTGCGATGAGCAGACCTGAAGATGAATACGACGAATGTTTGGTTAAGGCAAAAAGCCTATTCGATTTATTTGAATGACTAACTCAAAATTTGTACGTATTTTTGTACAAAATATTGTAATGATTGCAACTTCAATTTCCGATTTCAGAAAAGACATCAAAAATTATCTTAACAAAGTGACAGATAATTTTGAAACATTAATTATCAATAGAGGCAAGGACTCTGGTGTGGTTGTAATATCGCTTGAAGAGTACAACTCTTTACAAGCAACACAGCACGAATTATCATCTAATGTAAACGAAACAAGGCTTGATTCTGCTATTGAAAAGTTTAGAAAGGGCGATTTATTTTCAAAGGAAATAGTAGATTAATGAAACTTTGTTTTGTTGATGAATCGTGGGAAGATTATTTATACTGGCAAAAAACGGATAAAAAAATGATAGCCAGAATTAATAAGTTAATTAAAGACATCTTGCGAAGTCCCTACGAAGGAATCGGGAGGCCAGAACCACTAAAACACAAATACCGCGGTTTTTGGTCTAGGCGAATTGACAGCGAGCACAGAATAATTTATAGAGTTTTAGAGAATGAAATTTGGATAGCGAAATGCAGATTCCATTACGACTAAAATCAGAAAGCCCCAATTCATTTCTGAATCGAGGCTTTCATCAAAACCGCATCTTTAAATGGGAACTATGTATGTTGTCGCTAATTAGAAAATGTTAATCAATTTTTTCTTTTTCTCTTCTACCTCAAGTTTTGGTATAGAAAGAATTAAAACTCCATTTTCGTATTTGGCTGTTATTTTATCGTCATCTAAATTGTCTTGCAACGTAAAGGTTCTTTCAAAATTCGATTGATTAAACTCTTGTCTGTTGTACCGCTTTTTGTCGTCAATGTTTTCGATTTTAATCTCACCTTTTACGGTTAAAACGTTGTCGTTTACTTCAACGGTAATTTGTTCTTTACTAAATCCTGGAACCAACAATTCGAGTGTTACTTCATTGTCGTTTTCCATTACATTGGCCAACGCTTTTCTGTTGATTTTTTCAACGTGATCATAGAAATCGTCGTTAAAAAAGTCTTCAAATAAATTGTTGAATATTCTTGGTCTTGGCTTTTGATATCTTACTAATGTCATTTTATTTTGTTTTTAAATTTCTGATAGCGGTATTTCAAATAGAATACCAACACGCCAAAATGCTACTTTTGGTAAAATTTAACTGAAATTTTGTCGTACACTTTAAAAAATGAAAGACAAATTGACTGATAGTCAACAATTTACAAGCCATTTTGACCGCAACATTCAATCTTTGATTGATCTAGAAAATCTATTTACAAAAAAAGATAAGCTGCTTTTGGCTTTATCAGGTGGGGTAGATTCAACTAGTTTGCTTCATTTTTTAAATGTAAATGGTTATCAATTCGCAATTGCACATTGCAATTTTGATTTGCGTGGGGCTTCTGCCGATGAGGATACTAGATTTTGTAAGATGCTTGCGCTGCTAAAAAACAAAACGTTTCATTATCAAAAGTTCGAAACACAAAAGTATGCTGACGAGAACGGCATTTCCATTCAAATGGCCGCCCGTGATTTACGCTATACTTATTTTAACAAATTGGCTGAAGACGATGGCTACACCAAAATTGTAGTCGGCACCAATTTAAACGACCAAGTTGAAACCGTAATTTTAAATCTTACTAAAGAAACAGGCTTGGCTGGTTTAACAGGAATCAGGTTACAAAACAAATTAGTAGTACGTCCTTTTGCTGAATCACTGCGAGCGGATATTGAAAAGTATGCGAGTATCAATGAGCTAGAATTTAAAACCGATGAAAGCAACGCCGACAATAAATACCAACGTAATTTAATCCGCAACAAAGTACTGCCTTTATTAAAAGAAATAAATCCTTCAGTAGAGCAAAGCGTATTAAACAGCATTTACAATTTAAAAGAATCAAGTAAATTTATTGATGAATACTTACAAGCTTTTATAAAGCAACATGTTGTTTTTGATGGTGATAATGTTGAAATTGAAGTAGAAGCTTTGTTAAACTCTAAATCAATAAAAACGGTGTTATTTGGTGTATTGGAAAACCATCATTTTTCACCACGACAAATTGATGAATTGGTTCATTTAGTTGCTAAAAGTCAAACAGGTAAGCAAATATCCAACGAAAAATACACCGCTTTTAAGGATAGAAATAAGTTGGTTGTAAAACCAATTAACGAAGACCATAACGAAGAATTGGTAATAGATCAAATTCCATTTGGCGATGTACAATTAAGCATAAAGCCAGTAGTAAACCCAAAGTTTAGTTCAAACCAAAACATAGAAGTTGTAGATGGTTTAGCATTAAAGCTGCCGTTAACACTACGAACCTGGCAACCTGGTGATAAAATGAAACCTTTGGGAATGACCAATTCAAAGCTCATCAGCGATGTCTTAACTGATGAGAAATACCCGTCTTCAAAAAAGAACAACGCTCAAGTATTAGTAAATGCCGATGGCAAAATCATTTGGTTGGTTGGCGTTCGGGTTTCTGAAGCGTTTAAGTATGCTGATGGCAATGGAGTGGAGATAGCTGTGATCTAAAAGCCGAAAATTAATGCTGGTTCTCGGCTGCGCTCGAGAATCTTTTTATCAAGATCAAATCAAAGGCGGCTGAGGTAGACCAAAGGAACAGGGCTCAAAACTCCGAAATATGGAATCAAAATTTGTCGTACTTCGATATATTTTCTTTTTGTTCCATGAGTATTTTTTATAGCGCCTTTACACGAGATTTTTAATCAGCAAACTACCCTTTACTCCTTATAGCGTCAACAGGGTTCATCCTTGATGCTGAAATTGCAGGCAAGCTGCCTGATATAAGTCCAATGGCTACTGAAATAAACAACCCTAAGCTTATGTTTTTAAGTGAGATGGTTACTTCCATATCAATAGCCTGATTGACGCCTAATACACCTAAAAAGACGATTAACAAACCAACCCCTCCACCTATTAAACAAAGAATAACCGATTCGGTTAAAAACTGAAACAGAATAAAGGAGTTTTTTGCACCAAGCGATTTTTGGATTCCGATAATGTTGGTGCGTTCTTTTACCGAAACAAACATAATGTTGGCAATACTAAACCCTCCAACCAAAATGGAGAACAAGCCGATTATAAAACCAATGGTGTTGATCATTCCAAACAAGCTGTCAAAGGCTTTTGAAAGCAAGCTTATTTCGTTAATTGCAAAATTATCGGGGGCTTTTGGTTTTAATCTTCGCACAGAGCGGAGTAACACTTTAAGTTCATCTTTTAACTGAGCGGCGCTAACATCTTCTTTGGCTTTTACCATAATAGATGGATTACCTGATCCCTTTTTTAAATCAACCAATTTACGCCCAAAGTTCATAGGTATAACTACCTGTTCGTCTAGGCTTTCACCCATCAAAGATGAGCCTTCGGGGGTAAACATTCCAATTACCTCAACGGTATAGCCACTGATCTTAACTCTTTTGCCTACAGGGTTTATTGGACCGAATAAATCCAAAGAAACCAATGCGCCAATAATACAAACTGGAGCACCATTGGAGTTTTCTTGTAAAGAGAAATATCTTCCGTCGTAAATATCAAATTTCCGCACCTTATCAAAATCACGTGAAGCGGCCATTACGGTAACGCCGGTACTTTTAGTTCCTTTATAAACAATATCTCTACCAAAACCATACATTAAGGCAACGGCATCAGCACTTTTAACATCTTTCTGAATCCATTGAAATTCTTTGTAGTTTGGATGAGGGCGGTTTAAGTATTTCCACCATTCATAATCGCCATCAAAACCCCAAGGCCATTTTTGAACAAAAACTACATTTTCGCCTAAGCTTTCTACGCTACCACGCACCTCTTTTTCGAGTGAATCAACCATCGTGAAAACGGAAATTATAGAAAAAATACCAATGGTAACACCCAATAATGAAAGGGTTGTTCGAAGCTTGTTCGAAACCAATGCATTTATGGCAAAAGCAATACTTTCAAAAAACAGCCTAATGTAAAGTTGAAATTTCACCAATCAAAGGTACATTTTGTGGCTAATGGTTAGTTTCATTTACACTAGTGGTTTATTGAATT
>TARA_B110000037_G_scaffold35354_1_pt1 | contig 18110 bp, 14 predicted proteins | sample TARA_B110000037 | Tara Oceans TARA_B110000037 (sample SAMEA4397196) | marine metagenome | biome: Polar Biome; feature: [MIX] marine epipelagic wind mixed layer (ENVO:01000061); material: water (ENVO:00002006), including particulate matter (ENVO:01000060) such as... | depth 10-100 m
TCTCCTAGGGTGCAAAGTTCCCAATCGAGCACTGCCTGAATCTCACCACTCTCCACAATCATGTTGCCGAGCCTGTAATCACCGTGCACGATAGTCGCACCAACCTGATCTGGCATTCTTTCCTCAAGTAACTTTGCACTCTCTTCCATCTCTGGTACTGGATGTGTTTTGGTTGCGACCCACTGTTTATTCCAACGCTTCAATTGCCGCGCCAAATATGCTTCTTTTCGACCCAGCTCACCTAGCCCCACATCATCAGGGTTGATCTTATGCAGGTTAGACAGCACATCCATCACATGTAACCCCAGTGTGCGACGATCAGTTTCAAAGACTTCCTGCCCTACGACCGAATCATGCAGTACAAGGCCATCAACATGATCCATCACATAGAAAGGCGCGCCGTTTACCTCAATGTCAGTACAAACGCCGATTGTGGTCGGCACCGGTATACCAGAATTTTGCAAAGCCGATACGATCCTGTGCTCCCGGGCAACATCGTGGGCGCTTTCTAACACATGACCAAGCGGCGGGCGGCGCAAAACGAAATCTCTGCCGCTGGCATCGGTGCAGCGAAAAGTCAGATTTGAGTGCCCTCCGGCTATTAGCGAAAATGTTAGCGGTGCTTTCAGTTCAGGCACAGCATTTTCGAACCAAGCCGTTATCTTGTCTGCATCAATTCCTTCAATCATTATCTTATTACCCTGTTCAGTTTAAAATCTTTGATCATCGCCTATCACAAGGCTCATCTATTTACGCTCAATTTTCAACCGATGCCGCACCCAGCAATTCATCTGCACTTGACTGCAGACAAGCAGCAAAGAATTCAGGGTCTGGCACCATGTTTCGGCAAGCATTGACGGAAATGGTGATCTGCCCACAATAACTAAAAACAGGAAACATCAAGCCCATACCATCGTGTAGCGGCCCCAGACCATATTGAGTTACCAGTCTTGCTCCCGCAGAGTAAAGCGGGAATTGCGGCCCAGGCACATTACTCACGACACAATTGTAAGGATGCGTGATCTGCTCGGCCATGCTCACCTCGGAATAGAGTCGTGAAGCAAGCGCGGCGGTTGTCGATGGAATAAACTGTCCGAAATCGGTCATCAGTTTTGCACCCACAGCATTCGTCATCTCCTTCGAGGAAATAGCTGCAGTATGAACCGATACTAGACGCTCAATAGGGTCCTCAATATCCGTTCCGAGCGCTACAGTCATGGCAGCCACACTATTCCCTTCCTGACCTGAATCTCCGTTCGATCGCACTGAAATTGGTGCCATGGCGACGAGCGAGTGATCTGGTAACTCTTTTTTCGACAGCAAATACTTTCGCAGAGCACCACCGCATATGGTTAATACAGCATCGTTAATCGTCGCGCCCTCGACTGCCCGTTTTACATTTTTGACCTTAGCCAGCTCAATAGTCCGTCCCTCGATAATACGGTGGCTCGAAATCACGCGGCCAAAACGGGTTTTCGGCACCGGGGTATTTACCGTGAACTTGCGCTGGGCAAGTCCCGCCTGAAAATTGGCCATTGCAGGTATCGCCCGCGCCATCACCTCGGCAAATTTGAGCGGCTGAGTGAAATTGTTAAATTGTGCCCGAGTCACAAGCTCAACAGGATTAGGCTCATCTTCACCTCTCCAAGGCGTTTCAGGCGGCTGCGGCAAGGCACCATGTGGTTCAAGACTATGCAACGCTTCAGTAATGTCCGCACCGGCGACACCGTCGATACAGGCATGATGAATCTTTGTAACCACAGCATAGGAACCGCTAGGCAAACCTTCAATAGCATCAAGTCCTTCGATAACCGTAAGTTCCCAGGGAGCCTTGGTCATGTCGAGCGGTCGGGAGTGCAACCTGGCGACTTGAATACACAGCTGACGCCAGTCACCAGGTTCTGGCAGCCGTATATGGCGGACATGAAATTCAAGATCAAAGTCCTTATCCTCAACCCAATAGGGGTGATCCAGATTAAAAGGTACTTCTACCAGCTTTCTTCGAAAGGTTTTTGCTAGGTGTAACCTGTCTTCTACAAATTGCAGGATATCCTTAAAGCGCTGTTTGCCACCCTCAACCGTTGAGGGGTCATAAATCGCTAGTCCACCAATATGCATTGGGCTGCGAGTGTTTTCTCCATAGATAAATGAGGCATCCTGGGCAGTTAATTGTTCCAAGCGGTGGTCTCCATCGCATTTAGGGTCTTAGAGACGCCAGAATACCTCAGCCAGAGATGATATTGCACCCGTTCACTGGTACCTTAAAGCTCTTCATTTGGTATATTGTTATGAAAATTAGGACTATTCGCTGTCATGAGATCAGCGAGGATATTAATACAGTCACGCTAGACGAAGCCGAACTATTCGCACCTGCTGCTGATGAGGTGCAGGTAAAATTGATGGCCTGCGCTGTCAACTTTCCAGACATCCTCATGATACAGGGCAAGTACCAATTCGCCCCGCCCCTGCCCTTTGCCCCTGGCGGAGAAGCTGCTGGGATTGTAGTTGCAGTCGGCGACGACATTGACGATATCAGCGCTGGCGACCGGGTTGTGATGGGTATTCGCTACGGCGGTTTTGCGGAAGTGGTCAACGCGCCTCGAGAAACATTACAGAAAATTCCTGACGAACTTTCCTTTGAAAAAGCTGCCGCTTACAAAACAACCTATTTGACCGCGTACGTTGCATTAGCAATAAGAGGAAACTTGCAGCCGGGTGAAACTCTGTTAGTTCATGGCGCCACAGGCGGCGTCGGCATGGCTGCGGTTGACCTTGGTAAACACATGGGTGCAACCGTCATTGCGACGGGGGGAGACGACGTAAAACTGGAGGTAGTAAGGTCAAGAGGTGCAGATCACGTCATCAACTATACGCAGGAAGATGGTAGCCTCGGCGGCTTTCGCGAGAAAGTCAAAGCACTCACCGAAGGCAGAGGCGCTGATGTGATTTACGATCCGGTCGGCGGCACCGTGTTTGATGAGTCCATGCGCTGCATTAACTGGGACGGTCGCATACTAACGATAGGGTTCACTAGCGGCGTCTGGCCAAAAGCAGCGGTTAATCACATTCTGATTAAACACATATCAGTCATCGGCGTGCGAGCCGGTGAGATCGGCAGAAGAAATCCGGCTATTGGTGAGCGATGCGATCGCGAGCTAACAGAACTACTTGAATCCGGTGCAATAGACCCTTACGTCTGTGCCGGTTTCCCGCTTGAACAGGCGGTTGAGGCGATGGACATGCTGACCCAGCGCAAGGTTGTTGGCAAGGTTGTCGTCACTATGAACGGATACACAATACAGGGAAATTAAGCCATGATCGACGTAGACGTCTACTTCTCCTTCAGAAGCCCCTATTCGTATCTGGCGACACCGGGGATGCTGCAGATTAAAAAAAATTACGATATTAATTTGATCCTGCGACCCATTTTTCCGGTCGCCATCCGCACCCCGGAAACCCTATTTAGCCCGGCAAACGCGCCGCGGGCCAGATACATTCAGCTAGATTGGCCAAGGAGGGCTCGCTTTCTGGACATGTCAGACAAATGGCCGTTCCCGGACCCGATTGTGCAGAACATGAGCACGCTAGAAGTGTCAGAAGATCAGCCCTATATCTACCGTCTTAGCTACCTCGGCGTGGAGGCACAACATCGCGGCAAAGGTCCGGAGTTCGCCTTCGAAGTCTCTCATCTTCTATTCGGCGGGACTAAAAACTGGCATCAGGCAGATCACCTCAAGAACGCAGTTGCAAGAGCCGGATTGAACTTGGACGAACTGGAAGCAGCGATAGAATCAGGAGAGCAATTAAAGGCAATAGAACAAAACCAGAATTTTCTCGATGAAGCCGGACACTGGGGTGTACCGACCTTTGTCATTAACGGCGAACCTTTCTTCGGTCAGGACCGTATCGACACCCTTTGTTGGCACATGGATGGGCTTGGTTTGAAAAAATAGGATAAAAGGAAGATGGAACTGAAGGTAACTAACGATCTCCAAGCATCCGAGAACAGTGAGCTTCGATCCAGGCTGGACGAATACAACGAGCACATCGTTGGCAAACGAGCAGCCATTGATCTTGGTTATGCGATCAGAAACGAGGAAGGTGATCTAGTTGGCGGCCTCATCGGCTCAGTTGTCATTTCAGAAACAGAAAGCTTCCCCCGGGGGCACTCTCAACATCTCATGGTTAAGGCACTCTGACTACCAGGAATTCCAAATTGACTATGAAAGAATCAGACTTATATCAGCCTCTAAAGCGCTACCTTGAGACTCAGGGTTATGAAGTCAAAGGGGAGATTCAGAATTGTGATGTAATGGCTATCCGGGAAGATGAACCTCCCTTGGTTGTTGAACTTAAGCTCAACTTCAATCTGCAGGTAATCCTGCAATCCGTCGAACGGCTTGGTTTGACATCCAATGTATATATCGGAGTGCCTCGAAGTACCAAAATCATCAACAAAGAAAAAAAACGGATCAACAAATTACTCCGCAGACTGGGTGTCGGTTTGATCCTGATCGATCCATCTCGTGAAACCGGGAGCATAGAGATCATTCTTGATCCAATCCCTTACAAGCCAAGAGAATCAAAGGTTCGCAAACAACGCTTGCTTGGAGAATTTGCCAAACGTGTGGGTGACCCCAATACCGGAGGCACAGAAAAACGTAAAGGCATCATGACAGCGTACCGCCAACGAGCAATGCTTGTGGCTGGATTTTTACAAAAAGCAGGACCAACCAAAGCATCAGATGTTGCCAGAGCACTGGAACTGTCAGAAGCCAGAAATATTCTTTATCGAAATCATCACGGTTGGTACGAGCGAGTCGCAAAAGGTATCTACGAGATTTCTCCTCAGGGAAAAAAAGAGCTACCGCAATGGCAGAACCACGGAGACAACGAGAATGAGTAACGAGCCAACATCCCCGCGGGCAGAACTGATAATCCCAAGCACAGATCTGCCCGCAGATATGGCATTTTTCACCAACCTCGGTTTTCGTCTCGATCAAATACTACCTGCGGACAACCCGATGGTTGCAAGACTCTCTGGACACGGCCTGCATCTTTGTATTGATCGTAATGCTGATTGCGAGCCACCAACAATTCGATTCGCCATTAATCCTGCAACAGACGGACAACATCAGCAGCTGCAGGCACCCAGCGGTGCGAAGGTCGTTTTTGGGAAACATATCGAGACGCTGCCAACCCTCGCAAACTATCCTTTTGAAATAACAAAGTTCGAAGACGCCCCGGATCAGATCACCGGACGTGCCGGTATGCTCTACCGCGACCTGATACCGAGCAGGTTTGGCGGTAAGATGATTGCCTCACACATATCAATACCCGTGGGTGGACCCGTCAACGACATGGTTCACTTTCACGAAATAGAGTTTCAATTGATCTACTGCTACCGGGGTTGGGTCAAGGTCGTGTATGAAGACCAGGGTGAGCCGATGACGCTACGACCCGGCGACTGTGTGACACAACCACCCGGCATCCGGCATCGCGTGCTGGAATCTTCCGATCACCTCGAAGTGATCGAGATTGGCGTGCCTGCCACCCACATGACAAACATTGACCATGAGCTCGAACTACCCACCGGCGCAATGCTGCCGGAAAAAGTATACGGTGGTCAGACTTTTTGCCATCACGTTGCCGATGAAGTGCCATGGCTTAGCGAAAATATGAGTGCAAACAGTGTCCGGTTTGACTACCGCGAGACGGGAGTTGCAGCGGCGAGCCAGGAGGTTGCCAGTGTGAAGGCTTTGCGACCTGAAGAACCCAACGAGTCGAGAAAACACACAGCGGCCTCTGCCGGCTGGAGAGAGCAAGCCGAAGCACTTGCGTTCTATTTCGTCATGGCAGGCGAGCTTAACCTGTTGACGCAGGATGAAGACCGAAACACATCAGCGAACCAATTGACCCGCTGCGATAGTGTTACCTTGCCAGAGGGCCAGCAGTATCGTTTCAGCGACTGCTCAAGCGACCTCATGTTACTGGAAGTGCTGCTTAAATCGGCTAGACATGCTGCTTAACAACACCGGCTTGCTCAAGGTTTGATATCTCTTCCGCAGAAAATCCGCCTTCCGCGAGGATGTCTCGAGTATGCTCGCCAATCTCCGGACCATCCTTGGGTGGCTTCTTATTGAACCCTCCTACTTCAATGGGATTACCGATAGTCCATTGATAATCAGGGTTGTCTGATTCTACTTTTACGATAGCTTCATTTTCTATCAGGTGGGCATCTTCGAGCACATCACTAATCGTTTCAACAACACTGAAGGTTGCATCAACCTCCTCTAATAACCGCACGACATCGATCAGGTTCAGCTTAGCAAAACCTTCAGCAAATCGTTGGCGTAACTCTTCTCTGTGTTCCATGATCCCAGCCATGTTCTGAAACCGCTCATCCTCGAGCCACTCGGGATGCTTTAACGCTTTACACAGCAGCGGCCACTCACGCACCGGGTCCGCGCCGACCAGCTGCACGTATCGCCCATCACGGGTGCAATAGGGCATCATAAAGTGGCTACGGTAACCATGCTCTTTCATCACATCCGCCAAGTTGTATCCCGCAATCGCGGCTTGTAGATGCATACCATTAGACCAGACGCCATTTGCCGCCAAAGACGTTGCGACGTAGCTACCGACGCCGCTTCTTTCACGATGAAAAAGCGCCATCATAATGACTGAAAACAACGACATTGCACTTGCGTGATCACCCACGCCGCCCACCGCGTTTGGCGGTCTTTGCGCCGGAGGTTGCATCAAATCGAGAATCCCCGAACGTGACCACCATGCTGCAACGTCATAAGCACGCCGACCACTATCTGGCCCCTTTGTGCCATAACCCGTAATGTGGGCGAATATCAGCTTTGGATTGATCTGCTTGAGCGTCTCGTATTCTAGGTCATACTTCGCCAACTGGGTGGTATTAAAATTCACCAGAATGACATCAGCACCTTCAACCAACTTATGCAACACCGCCTGACCTTCCTTCCCTCGCAAATCAATCGCAATGTCCCGTTTATTGCGTGAGGTCAACGACCAGTAATAGTTGGTTCGGTAGGCAGCGACCAGAGACCTGTAGTTATCGCCGCTTGGGGGCTCTACCTTGATAACGTCGGCACCAAAGTCTGCCATCACAGTGGCCGCCGCGGGGCCAGCAACATATGAAGCTACGTCCAGTACCTTCACGCCCTCAAGCAAGTATTCCATTTACTTTCTCCAACTATATTTGCATCAAATCACAAGAATCCCTATCTTAGCGCACTTGGATTCACGAACGGTCGATCAGGAAGGATATCCTAAGCGCTGGTGCTTACCATGAGGTACTTATCGCAACCGACACACCATTAGAACACTTACGAGGGACAAGCAGGCATGTACGACGAGTTAAAGGAAATATGGGGAGGCCTAATCGGGCCTGAATCGCCATTTGAGGTTGTTGAAAAAGAAGTCAGGGGCGTTTCAATTCGTACATTCGCCCAAGCGCCACCCAGCCTGCGAGAAGTCTGGCTTGCCTCTGCAGCTTTTGCCGAGCGCGACTATCTTGTCTATCAAGACGAAAGAAGAACCTATGCAGACGCCCACCGTGAAGTTGCTGCAATAGCAAACTGGATGCGCCAGCAAGGTATTGAACCCGGCGACAGGGTGGCCATCTCAATGCGTAACTTCCCGGAGTGGATGCTCATCTACTGGGCCTGTATGACCCAGGGTGTCGCCTGTGTAGGCATGAATGCCTGGTGGATCGAAGAGGAAATGGCCTATGGCCTCACCGACTCCGCACCGAAAGCCCTATTTTGTGATGAAGAACGCTTCGCGCGCTTCCAGAACATCAGAGCAGACTTCCCGGACATGAAAGTTGTGGGTGTCAGAACCAATGATGCTGAAGGTCTATTAGCCTATTCCGACATCATCCAAACGCCGGGTGACTTGCCGGAAGTCGCCGTTGACCCAGATGCCGATGCCTGTATTTTTTACACATCAGGGACCACCGGGCGACCCAAGGGCGCACAACTCACACATCGCGGTTGTGTCAGCAACATCCTGAACATCGCATTTTTCGGCAGTGCCGTTGGCGCTACAATGGCGAAAGTGAACAACGTGCCGATGCCTGCACCTGAAGATGCACCGGTGCTCTCGGGTCTTGTCACCACGCCGCTTTTCCATGTCACAGCAAATAACTGCCTAGCACAGGGTGCAACAATTTCTGGAGGCAAGCTGGTTCACATGTACCGTTGGGATGCAGGTGAAGCACTAAAAATCATAGAAGCGGAAGGTATCACTAACCTGACCGGTGTGCCTGTGATGTCGAGGGAGCTGATTTCACACCCCGATTTTGACAAATACGACACATCGACCCTGACCTCCCTCGGTGGCGGTGGTGCTCAATTACAACCCGACCTAGTTGGCAAGATCGATACAAAAGTAAAAACAGCGCGCCCCGGCACAGGTTATGGTATGACCGAAACCTGCGGCATCATTACCAACATCAGCGGAGACTTTTTTGTTGACCGGCCAGAAAGTTGCGGCCCCGCGGTACCAACCCTTGAAACCAAGTGTGTTGATGCCAACGGCAACGAAGTAGCACAGGGTGAAGTCGGCGAGCTTTGGGTCAAAGGTGCCCCAGTGATTAAAGGCTACCTCAATCGCCCCGAGGCGACGGCTGAGTCAATTACAGACGGCTGGCTGCACACAGGCGACGTTGCACGTATCGATGAAGATGGCTTTATTTTTATCGTTGACCGCGTAAAAGACATGGTGCTGCGCGGCGGTGAAAACATCTATTGCGCCGAGGTTGAATCTGTCGTGTTTAAGCTCGAGGGCGTTGCAGAATGCTCAGTTTTTGGCGTGGAGGATGACCGGCTTGGTGAAGAAGTCGGCATTGCTATCTTCCCAGCAGCCGGCACCACACTCACAGCAGAGAGCATCAGAGCACACTGCAGCGCGCACATGGCCAAGTTCAAAATTCCAAAATATATATGGTTAATGAGCGAGGCATTGCCGAGAAACGCGAGCGGCAAATTTCTGAAGCGCGAACTTCGAGAGCTGTTGGATGTGAATGACGCGGCCTAAAGCGCAGCAGATATCAATTCTCTCTCCGGTTGCTTATGGTCTCTGAGTAACCGGAGAGATCGATGTCCCAACACACCTTTCGGAAACACAAAGGCATTAGTTGGTTAAGGCGCGACTAATTTTCTGAGATCTTATTTCAAGAAATTAGAGCGTCCCGAATAAAAATTGCAGGTGATGCCTCGCCGCTTGGATTTACCTTCAACAATTAATTTTAACCCGCAACAAAGTTTCGAAGCTCGAGGAGACACACATGTTTGAATTGATGGACAAAGCACCCGCAGACCCAATCATGGGCATCACCGAGCTTTACAACAAAGACACCAGTCCCACCAAAATAAACTTGTCGATGGGTGTATTTAAAGACGAGCAAGGCAACACCCCTTTGCTGGATTGTGTCAAAGAAGCCGAGGCCAAAATCTACGCGACCGAGGACACTAAAGCTTATAGCGCGATAGAAGGGTTTTCATCCTTCAATGATGCAGTACTGCCGCTCATTTTTGGCGCTGACCACGAGGCAGTCACATCGGGTCGCAGTGCCACCATACATACCCCAGGGGGCTCAGGCGCACTAAGAATTGTAGGGGATTTCTTAACCAAGCTTTCACCCAGTAACACAATCTGGGTTAGCGACCCAACTTGGGTAAATCACATCAATATATTCGAGACAGCGGGTCTTCAAGTTAAGCGCTATCCCTATTTCGACAAAATGACCAACGGTTTGGCCTTCGGCACGATGATGTCGGCGCTTAAAGACATCCCCGCAGGTGACACCGTTCTTTTCCATGGCTGCTGTCACAATCCCACCGGGGTAGACCCGAGCAATGACCAATGGCAGCAGATATCAGACCTTATACACGGCAATGGTTTAATGCCAGTACTCGACTTCGCCTATCAGGGATTCGCAGAGGGCATCAGAGAAGACGGCGAGGGACCGCTAAAACTGGTGCAACCCGGCAAAGAGACGCTCATATGTGGCAGCTTTTCCAAAAACTTTGCGCTCTATAATGAACGCACCGGTAGCCTAACCGCCGTGGCGGCTGATGCAGCGGCGGTAAACATTGCAACCAGTCAGATCAAATCTGTTATCCGCGCAATCTACTCTAGCCCACCAGCACATGGTGGCATTATCGTTAGCACCATCCTGAACAATCCTGAGCTGCGCACCCAATGGGAAAGCGAACTCAAGCAAATGCGCGAACGCATCCAAAACATGCGCCAACTACTTGCAGAGACCCTCACAGCAAAAGGAGTACCGGGCGATCATTCTTTCATCACCCGACAACGGGGTATGTTCAGCTTCTCTGGACTGAACCCTACGCAGGTTGAACAACTCAAGAATGATCACTCTATCTATATCGTGGGGAATGGCAGGATTAATGTTGCTGCAATCACTCCAGATAATTGTGATGCATTATGCGAGGCGATTGCGAGCGTGAGTTAAGCGAAACAGCAATGCAGAGATCGTTACAAAGACCACCCTCGCTACTTCAGCTAATCTGACTTGATCAACAAAAACGCCTGCTGCCGACCATCGATATATCCTGTACTCTTGCCATCAAAAAAGGCATCTTCTTCAAGCTTGAACTTTACATCCTGTCCGCCCCACTCCGGCACTGAAACCGTTGTGTTTAGCTCAATTGAATAGGCCGTGTTCGCATACATCGGGTAGTCACCCCGGCCGACTGTATCGCCCTGATTATCCCACATGCCAATGGTTGGTCCCGCGGCATGACCATGGTATCCAATCGGATGGGTATAAATTGAAGGACGCATGCCCTCATCCAGTGCTTGCAGGCGAGCGGCTTTCAAAATCTGGTTGCCGGTTCGTCCCACTTTGAATTTCGATATCAGAATATCCTGAAGCCGATTACTTGTTTTAAGACCTGCCACCAAGCCTGCCGGCGCTTGAGTTTCTCCGGAACGCAACACATAGGCATGTTGTTGGGTATCGGTATTAAGCCTCAGGTAGATAATCCCGAAATCAACGTGCAACAAATCGCCCGGCAGTATTTTGCCTTTAGTCACATCGCTGCCAGACCTCTGAACACCGACCGATGGATGAAACCAAGTCTGCAACCGTAATTCTCTAATTCTGTCTCTGTACCACCACCTCACGTCGTCGGTCGTTGTGATGCCGGGTGTAACGACTTTATTTGAAAATCCTTCGGCAATGATGTCGTGCGCTATTTTTACAATCGAAGGATATACAGCCATCTCTTCACGGGTTCGGGTTTCGAGCCAACTCACCGCCAGCTTTTCAGCCGGCACAACTCTTTTCTTGAATTTTTCGGGTAAGGCAGATATGAAGCCCATGTGCTCCCCATGGGTAAGACCATCAGCCAGGGCAAACGTCGGCGAAACATTAATACCGATGTTTTTTGGGTTTTTTTCAGCGATGAAGTCAGCCAACGCCCGCCATTGATCTTTCTGTTCCTCAGGGTTCCATACCGCTTTGAAGAAATCGCCAACCCCATATCTGGAAACAGCGTAACCTTTAACGCCATTAGCACCCTCATCAACAAAAACCAGAATCGTCCGCCGACGCGCGGCAAAGGCTGTACCCGGTAACATGGTTTTTACTACAGGGTCTTCGTTGTATTCTCGGGCGATTAATACCCACATGGCAATGCCTTCACTGCGCATGAGCTTGGCCGGCAGTTTTTGCAGACGTGTTGCCAATAACTGATCGATTATTTCCGCGCGCGCCTTCATGGGGAGAATACCGTCCCCTGTCTCGCCGTAAATAGGCATCGAGCGTGTGGATAAAAAGACGACGATAACGACCAGAAACGCTAGCAGTACTCTTTCGGATACGATGGTTTTTTGCATTCTCGGTCACCTCAAGCAGTCGCTGATTCAGAATACTCCGGAGACATTAGGCCGGAAGGATCTCGGTTCCAACAAGAAAAATATCATATATCGAAGGGGGGAAAGCCGCAAACGGCTTCTTTTTGAAGATCTTTATACAACGATTCTAGAAGGTGTCACTTGCCCTTCTGGCGCTTTTACTGAGTATTTTAAACATACCAAGCGTTAACCATCGCACATGCAGTCAGAGAGTTATATCCAGGCCAATTCACTTTCTTCCCTTCCTTACAGGATTTTTTGGCAAGCCTGTATGCTGTGTTTTGAATGTTTGCATTTTGCTGGGTTTGCCAAAAGTTCGCGCTCGCGTCAACGGAATCAGGTGCATCTTTCCGTTACCTATGAGGTCTTTACGCCCCATTTTTTTTAATGCTTCACGCAACATCGGCCAGTTATCAGGATCATGGTAGCGAAGAAATGCCTTGTACAATCGACGCTGCCGTCCACCCATTGCCGTTGTCACATCTTCTGAATCACTCCTGACACGACGCAACGGGTTTTTACCACTATGGTACATTGCCGTCGCAGTCGCCATGGGTGAGGGGTAAAAATTTTGCACCTGATCAGCTTTAAAACCATTTCTTTTAAGCCATAAAGCCAGGTTCAACATGTCTTCCAGGGAAGTGCCGGGATGTCCTGCGATAAAATAAGGAATCAGATACTGCTTTTTCCCTGCCTCTTTCGAGAAGCGTTCAAACATTTCCTTGAACTCATCGTAGGTGCCCATACCCGGTTTCATCATCTTCGATAAAGGACCTGTTTCCGTATGTTCCGGTGCTATTTTTAGATAACCTCCCACGTGCTCGGTCACCAGCTCCTTTACATATTCTGGCGTTTTAACTGCCAGGTCGTAGCGCAGCCCGGAGGCGATGAGCACCTTTTTGACGCCATCAGTAGCCCTTGCCTCGCGGTAAAGGTCAATCAGTGGCGTCTGGTCTGTGTTTAGGTTCTTGCAGATCCCCGGATAAACACAAGACGGGCGTTTACAGCTCGCTTCAATTTCAGCCGACTTACAACCAAGGCGCCACATATTGGCCGTCGGGCCGCCAAGATCTGAAATCACGCCGGTGAACCCGGGTGTTTTATCTCGGATATTTTCGAGTTCAGCAAGTATCGACTCTTTAGAGCGACTCTGAATAATTCGACCTTCATGCTCTGTGATGGAACAAAATGTACAACCACCAAAGCAGCCTCGCATGATATTCACAGAGAATCTGATCATTTCGTAAGCAGGAATTTTCTCATCTCCATAACTCGGATGAGGCACTCGCTGGTATGGCAGACCGAACACACTGTCAATTTCATCGGTGGCTAAAGGTATCGGGGGGGGATTTAGCCAAATATACCGATCACCATGCGCTTGGGCTAAAGGTTTTGCGTTATATGGATTAGTCTCCCGATGAAATATTCGGGAGGTATGTGCATACATGACCTTATCGTTCTTAACCGTTTCGTAACTAGGCAACTTGATAAAAGAAGCAGATGAATTGTCTCTCGTCTCGTCGGGAACATGAACTTGCTCCAAATCGTAGATTGTTTTTTCGCTGTCATCGCCTGCTGCAACGGCATCGGGCACTTGCTCATAAGGATTCGCTTCCGCTGTGGTTGTATCCAGCGAAACAACATTTATCTTTCCATTGGTGCCTGCTTTGGGTTCGAATGAGGATTCGTCAACCATCTCAATATCGTTCGGTAATTCGGAGACCACGTAAGCAGTACCACGAATGTCACGCAGGTCAGTAATTGATTCACCATCTGCAAGTCTGTGAGACAACTCAACGATGGCGCGCTCTGCATTGCCGTAGAGCAAAATATCAGCCTTTGCATCGAAGATAACAGAACGCCGAACTTTCTCGCTCCAATAGTCGAAATGGGCTATGCGCCTAAGACTGGCTTCGATACTACCAATCACGATAGGCACTCCGGGGAACGCTTCACGGCAGCGTTGTGAATAAACGATCACTGCCCTATCCGGACGTTTACCGCCAATATTGCCTGCAGTGTAAGCATCATCATGACGTATTTTTCTGTCCGCGGTGTATCGATTAATCATCGAATCCATGTTGCCCGCGGCGACACCATAGTAAAGATTGGGTTGCCCCAGTTTTTGGAAGTCTTCAACGCTCGTCCAATCGGGTTGTGCGATGATGCCAACGCGAAACCCCTGGGCCTCAAGCACTCTGCCAACCACGGCCATACCAAAACTGGGATGGTCGACATAAGCATCGCCAGTCACTAAGACTATATCGCAGCTATCCCAACCTAACTGATCCATCTCTTCTCTGGTGGTAGGCAGAAACGGCGCAATACCAAAACACTCAGCCCAGTAGGGTCTGTACTCAAACAGATGCTTATGCTGTGACAAGTTGGCCTGTGTAACGCTGGCTGAAGATGATTTTGACATCAGGATTATCGTCTGCGAATGATGGTGAGTAGATGGATATAATGTACCGCGCGGTATCTTACCCGAATTACTGCTGCTATTTGAGTGAATTTGTGACCAAACACCGCGGATCTTTTATCCTTTTCCGTCACCATTCTGGCAGAATTGGTAAAGACAATAATTATCCTTGGTGGTATCCTTTCATCCTAATTGTCGGACGCAGAACACGCGTCAAAGCCCATGTCTGTAACGCGCAAACAAGGACAGCAATATATTCCATATTTTCATTTGCTTGTCGTCAACAGGTTAGCCAATATTAAACCCGATTATCTTGAAAGCACTCTAACTCAGGACTTCATTTCCAGACAAAACATGATAGATAGAAGATGGCAGACTCCCGCTAGTGGCAGACGCCGTGAAGGTTTATATTTATGATAAAAAACAACAAGTTAGCGTCTTGGCTCGATGATATGCAAGCCTTATGCAAGCCAGATCAAATGGTAATCTGTGACGGCAGCACGGAGGAATACAACGAGATGTGGCGATTGCTTGTCGACGCTGGCGCAGCGACACCACTGAACGAAGATATTAGACCAAATTCTTACCTCGTTCGCTCTGATCCTGCCGACGTCGCACGCGTCGAGAGCAGAACCTTTATTTGCTCGGACGAAGAGGTAGATGCCGGGCCTAATAACAACTGGAAAGCTCCTGCGGAAATGCGCGCTACACTGAATGGCTTGTTTGACGGTTGTATGCGCGGCCGCACGATGTATGTTATCCCTTTCAGCATGGGCCCCGTTGGTTCGCCGATCGCACATATTGGCGTTGAGATATCCGATTCGCCTTACGTTGTGACCAATATGCACATCATGACCCGGGTCGGTGCAGCCGTACTCGACCAACTGGGAGAGAATGGCGACTTTGTACCTTGCGTTCATTCCGTCGGGCAACCGCTGGTTGACGGCAAAGCCGATGTGACCTGGCCATGCAACCCAGACAATTTGTATATTGCCCATTACCCAAATACTCGGGAAATTTGGTCTTTCGGGTCCGGATATGGAGGTAATGCACTGCTAGGCAAGAAGTGTTTTGCACTTCGAATCGCCTCTGCGATGGCTCGCGATGAAGGGTGGCTTGCAGAACATATGCTGATCTTAAAGCTGACAAACCCTGAAGGTGCGTCACGCTATATTGCCGGTGCTTTCCCTAGCGCTTGTGGCAAAACTAATCTGGCAATGCTTATGCCAACGATCCCAGGCTGGACCGTCGAGACCGTAGGCGACGATATTTGCTGGATGAAGTTTGGTGATGACGGGCAGCTTTATGCCATTAATCCAGAAGCTGGATTTTTCGGTGTCGCGCCTGGAACGGGTATGGACTCGAATGAAAACGCCATGCTCAGCCTGACCGAGAACTGCATATTCACAAACGTTGCGCTTACCGAAAACGGCGACGTCTGGTGGGAAGGCATGACCGATGAAGCACCTGCTAATCTAACTGACTGGAAGGGAAATCCGTGGACACCTGATTCAGCAGAACCCGCGGCCCATCCAAATGCCCGTTTCACAGTATCTGCGGCCCAATGCCCGGTGATCGCTGATGAATGGGAAGATCTAAAAGGTGTGCCCATTAGCGCAATTCTATTTGGCGGTAGACGAGCCACGGTGGTACCACTGGTGAATGAAGCCCGTGACTGGACACAAGGAACATTCTTCGGCGCCATCGTTTCATCTGAGAAGACTGCCGCTGCAGCCGGTAAAATTGGAGAGCTTCGTCGTGACCCCATGGCCATGCTGCCATTCTGCGGCTACAACATGGCTGATTACTGGAGCCATTGGCTGAAGACTGGCGAGCAAGCTGGTGCAAAGTTACCCAACATCTACTATGTGAACTGGTTCAGAAAAGACGACAATGGAAAGTTTATGTGGCCGGGTTTCGGAGAAAATAGCCGCGTGCTCAAATGGGTATTCGAGCGCTGCAATGGCACCGCTGACGCAATCGAAACGCCGATTGGCAATTTACCTACCCTTGACGCGATGGACTTCAGTGGTCTGGATCTTAGCGAGGACGCTATCGCAGAATTGTTACGCGTAGAAGTTGATGGTTGGTTGGCTGAAATTCCGTTGATCAGCGATTACTTTGATGAGTATGCTGACCGGGTGCCTCCGGCTTTCCGCCAGGAACTCGAAAGTCTGAAAGCTCGGTTGGAAGCTTCACAGCAAAACGTAGCATGATTCTGACTTGAAGGTTTATCGCGCATCGACAAAAAGGCTGTTCATCGAGCAGCCTTTCTAGTCATCAAATAAATCGTCTAAGGCACTGCGTTTCGGTACATTATTCTCAGGCATATCATCCGCTAGTTCCACCTCTTTATCTCCACCAGACAGTGCGTCACCAAACAGTGCATCAAGCCTAGACTTGGCTGCACCATTCGCCTGCGTAACGTTAGGGTTAAAGGCGTTTCGATCTGGCCGGAAGAACTCGCAAAAATTCGCGTTCTCCTTGATGACCGGAGGGTCGGCACGGTCCTCTGCACATTTTGTATGGTCGAGATCTCTGTAATGCTGACACATACGACAACAGCGCAGCACCTCAAAACAGCTGGTACAGTGAGCATGCCGACTAATTGGTAGAGGCACATCAGCCAGCGTTTTGCCGCAATTCCAGCAGTTCAAAAGGTTTGATGGCTTCATAGGCACCTTCGCAGACAAGGGTTAACACGAACAATGTTAATCTCGTTATGACCGACTATGCAATCATGAGCGGATTCCTCAACCCGGTATTTATTGGATATACAAAACCTTCTTGTGAATAGTAAGCTGCACCATACAAAATAAGCAAAGCAACAGCCATTCAGGTTGATATATGACGATTGAACAAATCTGGGTTGATGCGGACGCTTGCCCAAAGGTGATCAAAGAGATTCTGTTTCGGGCGGCAAACCGCAAATCGCTGCCCACTACTCTGGTCGCCAATCAACTGATTCCAGTACCGAAATCTCCATTTATTAAAGCGATACAAGTACCTTCGGGATTCGATGTTGCAGATAACTTTATTGTTCAGCGGGCGAATACCGGAGATTTAGTCATCACTGCAGACATACCCCTTGCGGATGAGGTCTTAACGCTTGGCTGCCTTGCCCTTAACCCAAGAGGTGAGTTGTACGGCAAGGAAAACATCAAACAGCGTCTGAATATGCGCGACTTTATGGATACATTAAGAGGCAGCGGCATCAATACTGGTGGCCCCCCCGCACTGTCACAGGCCGACAGGCAAGCCTTTGCGAATCAGCTAGATAAGCTCATTTCACAATAATTAGGCAACGCAACAGGAAATCTCAGCTGTATGGCTTAAGACCTCTTGAGACGAATTAGGTCACCGAGCGAATTTAATCTTCGTCAAAATCATCTGTTTTAATGCGTTTTTTGCACAGAAGCATCAATTTAAGCAGATGTTTGACCGACAAGCTTCGAGTTAGTGCCGATTAATAATGACCGGCGGTATACGTTACTCGCACAAAAAAGGGCCGACCCTGCCATTGACCGAGGCGACCCTTGTTTACCGACAGTTTATTCTGGTTAGTACTAGTCTGCCATTCGCTCTATGATTGTACCGGTACCAAGGCCACCGCCACAGCACATCGCGATCAGCGCATAACGTCCACCGGTTCTTTCCAGTTCATGCAATGCAGTGGTGATTAGCCGCGCGCCGGTACTACCCGTGGGGTGACCAAGGGCTATCGCTCCGCCATTTACATTCACTTTCGAATGATCAACACCCAAGTCTTTTT
>TARA_B110000037_G_scaffold191995_1_pt1 | contig 18017 bp, 15 predicted proteins | sample TARA_B110000037 | Tara Oceans TARA_B110000037 (sample SAMEA4397196) | marine metagenome | biome: Polar Biome; feature: [MIX] marine epipelagic wind mixed layer (ENVO:01000061); material: water (ENVO:00002006), including particulate matter (ENVO:01000060) such as... | depth 10-100 m
TTTATTCATTTTTTTAAAATATGTTTTAATACTCATTTTAAATATACTTAATAAAAAAAAAATAATTTTTTTATCTTCTAATGTTTCATTATAAATATTAAATTTTTTTGATTTTGACAATTTAGGTCTCGGAATTTGGATATTTTTAACTCCTCTTGAAATAGACTCATGACCCATGGTGCCATTATTAAAAGTTATAACTAATTCACTTTCATCTATGAATTTATATGATTTGCCCTTATTTTCAAAAACATATTTACTATTAATGCCTGAATAATTTAAATAATCACTCTTTTTAACATCTGGTTTGAGCAAGATTTTAATTTTATATTTTTTTGGTAAATGATTTAATATTAGCTTAATCATTTTTTTTTCATGAATTGTATTTAAATAATATTCATTATTTTCACTTGTGTCTAAAATTTCAAAATTTTTTTTATAACCAGAAACAATTAAAATTGAGCTTTTCTTTATTTCATTTTTTTTTTGATTATTGTTATTAAATGACCCAAGAATAAATTTTTTAGTAATAAAATATTTGTCAATAATCTTTTTAGATTTATGATTAAATAAATAAACTTGATCAATATTTATTTTTTTCTCTCTAAAACTGAAATCAGAATCTTTATATGGGCATCTTTGCACTAAGATAGTTTTTATTTTTTTTGGAATAATCTCTTTTAGGTACAAAAAACTTTCATCATAGTATGCGGTAGATAGAATTATTTTTGGATTTACTTGATAACAATAATTTTTAATATAATGATTCTTAAAACTTACTTCTAAATTAAGAATTTTTGAAATTATTGATTTTAATATAATTAATACATTAATCTCTTCTAATCTAACATAAATTATATCGGTTTTGAAGGATTTGAAAAGTTTTTTTATGCCTAGATTAAATCTTCTTCCTTCATCGTAACACAAAATATCGCAGCTTTTAGGTAATCTAATTTTAAGTTTTATTTTAGTTAATATTATAATTACTTTAAAAATTTTTATAAAAACCATTAATATTTATTCTAATTTTTCAATTAAATGGTTGTTAAGCCATAAAGCACTTAATTCTGATTTTTCTAATACTTTTTTTGCATCAAAAATATTATTAACAATTGGAAAACCGTGTAAATTGAAAGAGGTATTTAAAAGACCTGGTACTCCTGTTTTTTTATAAAAAAGATTAATTAGTTCCCATAAATCTTTATTGTGTGATTTTGTTAAAATTTGAGCCCTAGCTGTTTTGTCTGCTTGATGAATGGCTGCAATTAAATTTTTATGAGCAAAATTAGTAGTCTCAAATGCAAAGGTCATAAACGGAGACTCAATATTTTTTGGATTTTTTATTAATTTTTTTTGATACTCACTTAAAATTACTGGGGCAAATGGCATCCAAAAGTCTCTTTGCTTAATAGCATTATTAATTTTTTGAATGTTTTGGCTAAACCTTGGATCAGCCAAAATACTTCTATTACCCAAAGATCTTTGGCCCATTTCAGCTCTATTTCTACAGACTGCTATGATTTGATGTTTTGTAAGACAATTTAAAACCTGATTCATGTTTGTAACTTTGGTAATTTTATATTTTGAAAATTTTTTCAAATCATTTTTGCTATAATTTGCGTCAGTGCCTAAATACATATCCTTGAGTGGAATCGTTTTTTCATTATTTTTAGATGCATAATCATAACATGCACCAATTGGCAATGTGTCATCAGTTCCAGAACCACATACAAATATTTTTTTTATTTTTTTTATTTTTGATATTTGATAATTAGCTTTTACATTCATAGATTGCCCACCAGAAAATGTTATGTGGGTTCCACCATATTTTTTTAAAATATTTTCAAACCATTTCACTAAAATTTTTTCTGAAAAACTTTGTAAAGCTGTAGCAATATAATCAAAACGATAATTAAAAAGTTCTTTTTCTAAATAATAAAATATATTTTTAATTTTTTTATTAAATATAATTTTTGTACCTTTTACTTTTTGCATTTTATGGAACACGTTTTCAACTTCTTTATATCGAGAACCATCATAGTATGGAGCAAGACCCATAACTTTATATTCATGAGAATCTCCCAACATGCGCAGATAAATAGTTACAAATCTATATATTCTAGCTAATTGAAAATCTGTATGAGAGTAAGATTTAACTCTTTTTAGTTTATTATTTTTCTTATCATATTTTGAAACTGTGCCACTTAAATAATCTCCAAATGCATCTGCTGTAAAAATAGTTGAATCTTTATGTCTTATTGGACTTGCAAAAAATGCATATGCAGCATGACAAGTATGGTGATCAACATGTTCTATTATATTTTTATCAATCTTTAAATAACTACTTATTATATTTATAAAAAAATTAGAAACAATTTTTGCGTCTTTAGAGCTTTGAAAGGGTTTTTTTTGATCATTTTGATCAATTTTATGTTTAAAATTTTTTTTTAAAAATGGAAAAACTTTGGCATATTTTGTGTTGAAAGGATATTTATTGAGTTGAATTTTATCTTTTAAAAAATATAAAAAAGAGACTTTTTTTTTGTCAATAAGCTTAGGTTCCCAGTATTCTTTCATCATTCTCAATTGATCTTTAACACTAAGAAATGAATACAGGTTTACCAAAGAAGCATATAAGGTTACTTCTGTTGAGCATATTAAAACTTTATCTAAATCTTTGGCTTTAATTTTTGCAAAATCTAATGCTGCCTTAATTGCTTTTTTAGGAAACAATGAATCTGATTTAATTCTTGAAAATCTTTCTTCACTTGAAGAAAATATAATTGCTCCATCAATCATTAATGCACATCCTGAACTTTTTTCTAATTGTAGAGAGAGAACTTTCATAAAGTGAAAATTAGTTTATTAAAATTATTTAATATTTGTTTAAAGAAATACTCACTATTTAATCATCTTATCTTGATTATAGTCTGTCAAAATAAAATCATCTCCTGTTCCCAACATGTTGTTAATTCTTGCATCACCATCATTGGACCAGGCTAATACTTCCTCGGATTGATATAAGAAATCACAATTTTTACAGTAATCAATATCTTCATAATTATTGAGAGTGTGTGCTTTTCTTAATTCTGTATATTTTTCACCGAAATATACATCTTCAAATGACTCTGTATCTAAATGACCTAAAACACTTTTTGCCTCATTAGGAGGGCCAAGAGTTTGACAGCAAGGAACCACTGAAGCTGTTCTTCCATCTAAACCACCAGCTCTTACTGTAATTTCAGGAGCAAAAGGTCTTCCACATGAAGTCTTTTTTTTAACCTCTCTAGGGTTTGTGTTGCTATAATTTCCACTCCAATTATGCATTCTCCAAATATAGGATTTGTCAGCCTTAATTTTTTCTACAATATTTTTTTTATATAATTCAATAATTTCTTTTTCTCTATTATTGTCTAATACTAGGTGGTAAGTACTAATTTCACAATTTGAATTACTAGCTTTAATATATTCTGACATTTCTTTGATATTAGAAAAAATTAAATCAAAATTATCAATGTTCATCCATTTTTTATATTGTTCTCTATCATACCCAATCATACTAAATCTCACAAAATCAATTCCAGCGTCAATTACATCTTTCATAAATTGACCTTTTAATCTTGCTCCATTACAATACATGAAACATTTAAGGCCCCTTTTTTTTACCTCTTTAATATATTCTGGTAAATCTTTAGCCATTGTTGGTTCTCCACTTCCTTCAAGATTAATTTGTGGGGTTCCATATTTTGGTACAATTTTATCTAAAACATTTTTAAATGTTTCTAACGGCATCTTTCTAGTAAAATCTTTACCTCTTCCAGGATCCGATTGAGGACACATTTGACAAGTGTAATTACATCCACCAAAAACTTCTATTACTGCTCTTTGTAATATAACATTTTTGTCAAACTTTTTGAATTCCCAGGGGATTTTCATTTCTTTAGAATTATAACTCATAGTTTATTTTTTAATGTTTTTTTTGTTCTTCTAATTCCTTTTTTAATTCATCGTATTCTTTCATTTTTCTAACCATAAAATTTATTGTTAATTTAGTTTTTTTGTTAATTCCCTTGGGTGTTAAAATATAAGCATAGTTAATCTTTTTTGGATTTTTTTTAAAATTATCAATTTTAACTAACCCCTTTTTTTTTAAGGCTTGAATACAATAATTAAGTTTGCCTAAACTAAAACCTAGATATTTTGCCATTTCTCTTTGAGAGCTATTAGGATATTTATGAATACTTCTTAAAACATCAAAATTGTTTTTATTAAAATTATTATACATAATTCTCAGGTTTATACAGTTCAATTATTGAACAGTAAAGAATTATTTTATTATCTCTACCAGATTTATAAAATAAAATTACTTAATTGCTTCAATAATATTGAAAATGAAAATATCTTTACCTTGTTTATATGTCTTATGAATATATTCATTGTAAATAACTTTCAGGGAATTTTTTTTCAGTAATGATTTATATTCATTTTTACTCATAAATCTCATTGGCAAAACATCATTTCCATAAACTTGATTTTTATTAAAAATTTTAGATATAGTATTTTCATCAGAAAATTTTTTTTTAAAATTAGATGTAAAAAATTTTGATTTTTTTGATGGAAAGTAAGAAAAAAAAATTCCATTTTTTTTTAATTTTTTTGAAACTTGTGAAATAAATAAAGTTCCATCTTTTTGATTAAGATGACACGACGAAAAAACATCAATTATCACATCAAAAAAACTATTCTTAAAATTTAAATTTATCATATCTGAAACAAATAATTTAGCTTTCAATTTTTTTTCAAAGAGATTTTTTTTTGCTAATTTAATTGATGTTGTGGAAATATCTAAACCATACACATCAAATTTTTCATAAGCTAACATCCATAAGTTTCCACCAGGTCCACAACCAACTTCTAAAACTTTAATTTTTTTTTTTTGTAATTTATTATAACCACTAAATCTTCTACCAATAAACCTGCACAGTTCTTCATTTGGATACTTGCGTTGATAACCTTCTCCATATTTTTTATATCCTAGTTCATATTTTTTTGAAATTTTCATAGTCAATTTTTTAAAAAATAGTTTGAAATTGATTCGTATAATTGTGCAGTGTTAATAATTTTTATTCTGTTAGAGGCAATTTTGGTTAAATTTTTAATTTGTTGTTCATTCCTATAATAATTTGTGTACGTATTTATCTTTGAATAGTACAAATTAACATCATTTAAAAGTGAAAAATTTTTAATAAAAAAAGATTTTGATTTTTTCTTAAATTTTTTTGAAATTCTTGCGCTAAAAATATAAAATTTTTTAATTTTTTTTATTTGCATTCTGTCAAAAAAATTATGGCCTTGTTCGCTATAATACAAATTTTTTATTAATGGTGTTTTAGTAATAAAAATAGCATGTTTACTTATAATTGTCTTAAATGGAGTTTGAATTTTTTCATTTAAATATATTATTTTTTTTAAAGAATTAAAAAATGGAATAAATACTTCGTCATACTTATATTTATTATTAAGCAAAATATAATCATTTTTTTCATTTAAAATTTTTACATCAATTTTTTTAAAATTAATTTTATTATTCTTTAACATGTCTTTAAAAAAAGTTGAAAAATCATATTTGTATATATGTTTTGGTTTAAATCGAGAGATTGAATGATAAGATTTTTGATTATACTCAATCTTTACATTAAATTTTTTCAAAAAATTATTTAAATTATACAAATTTTTTTCAACTATTCTATTGCTTGGTACCAATACGTTTGTAAATAAATTTGTATTTAATTCTTTCATATTATTATAAGCCCATGCACCTCCAAGATTTTTTTTTTCATAAACTGTAACAATATTCTTTTGTGATAAAATTTTAGCAATAATCAGCATAGTTGGACTGGAACCAATAATAGCAATTTTTTTATTTTGAACATTTAACATAGATTAACAATAAAATTTTTCCATTTGTTGAGCCAATTTTTATCAACATTGAAAAATTGTTTTTCAAACAATTGGAATGCCTTTTTCACCTTATGTGAACCAAACCATTCATTATTAGGGTCTTTTATAAGTTTATTGATTTGTTGAGATAAAGAATTCGGGGTTTCAAAATAAATTTTTTCTTTTTTTAACAATTTTAACATTATTTTAGATTTATTACTAAATTCATAATGTTCTTTTTGAAGATATAATAATGTAGGACGTTTACTTATAACTGACTGTGCTAATGTCGTTTCAGGATTCGTGCAAATAACTATTTGTGATCTTGATAAATCTTTTTGAAAAGATGGTCCTTCTTTATAATTATAAAAGTTGATTTTAGGAAATGTTTTTTGAAGGTCATTAATAATAAAATTATTTTTTTTATTCATATCACTTGAATATCTAAAATTAATTCTATGATGATATTTTTTATGAATTTTTTTTAAAATATTCTTAAAATTTATAATCTCATTAGATCGATGGCAATTATAAGGCAAACATTGAATCTTCATAGGGTATTTTAAAATTTCACAATATAGAATTAAAATCTTATCACTTTTTTTTTCATATAAATTGTTTATGTCTGATAAAAGTTGAATAACTGGTAGTTGCACTTTATTAACACCTATAGATTTATCCCAAGTAATTTTTTTGTAACAAATTTTATCTTCATGATCCAAAAATGAGTCAAAATTATAATCTAAACAGCCTCCATGCTCAATAATAACTAATTTACTTTTTTTTGAAATCATTTCAGCTAAGTAATATTTAAATTTTTCATTAAACATATGTGATATCATTGTGATTATAATTTTTTTTGGAAATGATGATAAAAATTTAATCTTTTTTCTATTTTTCTTAAAGTTTTCAAAATATTGAATAGGAAAATCAGTTACTAAATTTAAAAAAATAAATTTTTCAAAATTATCAAAATTGTTATTATCTCTTAAATTAAAAAAATTTTGTCTTTCTATCTGATTAAAAAATATATTTTGGTAATGAAAATCTAAAAAATTTAGACGATGTACAGATGGTATTATTTTAGAAAATAAAAATAATTTTAACAAAGCTTTTTTTGGGAAATACTGAATATCAAATAAATATTTAGAAAATATTAAAGATATATAAGAAAAAATAAAATCTAATAAATGAACACCTTTTATTTCTAAATTATTACTTTTTAATTTGTAAGTATTAAATTTTGAACTGATAATCTTTATATGATACTTTTTATGATTTATGATTCTATCAAGGCAAATATTAAAATAATCATCATTTTCTTTAGCTTTTTTATAAAAATCATTTATATCGTAATTAATTAAAATTGATTTATTTTTGGGCTTATAGTTCCTAAATTTTGATATAACTCTTTTTTTTTGATTTTTAACTATTAACCATTTGTCATAGTTGCTTACTAAATAAAAAATTAACCATGGTCCAATGATTACTCTCCAAAAGACTATTGGTTTTTTTAATTTAAATTTTTGATTTAGTTTTTTAGATAAAATTTTTAAAAACTTTTCATATACATTATTAATGTAAATTCTACTTTCACTTAATTTTTTTAAATTTTTCCAATGATTTGATAAAAACATAAATATTTGACCTATTTTTCATACTTTAATATGAACTCATTAACAGAGCTATTGGCAAAACCTTGTTTAAATTTTAAAATATTCTCTTCTTTTAAAGAATTTGTTTTAGAGTTTTCTTGACGGGTAATTTTATAATTTTTTATATTATGTTTAACAAAAAAATTTATAGCTTCGTATTGTAGTAAATGGCCAACAGGAATTTTTTGATCTTTTGTTTTTTCATCAACTACAGCTGAAGCATAAATAGACTCATGATTTGTATAATAAAAAAAACTAAACCCTAAAAATTTATCATCTACATTTAAATAAACTAAAATTGCGTTATCATTTTTTAGAGCTTTTTTTTGATGATCCCATGTATTGCTACTTCTTGTAATTTTGCCCACAATTTTTTTATGCATAGCTCTGAAGCTTAGCCATATTTTTTCATCAAAATTTTCATAGTTCATTATTTTAGGTTTATATTTCTTAATATTTGAATTTATTAATGGCTTATAACTTTTTCTAAAATCTGCAAAAATTTTCTCAATTGAGTTTTTATTTTTTATTATAAATAATTTATTAACTTCAAAAATTTTAAAATTATTATCGAATAAAAAGCTTAAAAATTCATAATCATTAAAACTAAAACAGCTAATATTAAATTTTAATTTTATTGAAATTTTATTTTTTAATTCATTAATTATATCAAGATATTTTTTGAATATTTCTAATTTTGATTTTTTTCCTATCGAGATGTCAAATGATGGAGCGAAAAAACCAATAAAATCATAATTATCATTTTTTTTCTTATTAAAAATAATAATTGGCACTATTGCTACTGGGATCTTATTTGAATAAAAGATTAAAGAAAGATTTTTAGCTTTTTCAGATTTCAAATACGAAACTCTATAATTTATTAAATCATATATGCAATCAATACTTTGATATTCTAATTGATCATAAATCTTTTTCCAATCTTCATAACTAACATCTACCATCAATGAAACGTGTTCATAATTTTTTATAATTTGTGTCATATGTTTCATTATTTATTCACCTAATTTAAATATTTTTTATCTTTTTTTAATTTAAACATTCTAGGAACTTTTGAAAAATAAACTAAGTCTATTATTGATTTATAGAATGGAAAGTTAGATTTTAAAGAGTTAAAAATACTCCCACTTTGTCTTGGATTTATTTCAATAATTTGAGGTAGGCCATTTTTATCATGCATAATATCAAAATCAAATAGCCAGCTTAAATTTAAAATTTTTGAAGTTTTTTTTGAAATCTTTAAATGTTGTTTATTAAATTTTTTTACAATATTTCCTTTTATACCCTGTGAGCCTATTCTTTCACGAGTTGCAAATTGAATTAATTGTCCTTTAAAAGCCAGTACATCAATGTCATATATAGGATCATAAAGACAGTCCATCACAATTAATGGAAAGTTAAATTTTGTTTTTTTTATTAAATAATTAATTTTACTTAAATTATGGGGAAAAAATTTTTCTCTACCCTTGTTTTTCGTAAATAGATTTTTTATTTCTTTTTTAAAAATAAACGTATCTCTTCCCCCTCTAGATTGTGCTGGTTTTATTACAAAATCTTTATTGTCATAAATTTGTATAATTTGATGTAATTGCTTCTTATTTTTTACTAATTTCCAATTAAATAAATTTATCTTACTTTTTGATAGGATATTATAAATTTTATCTTTTGAGTTAAAATTTTTCATTATTGAATAATCTGATACTAACAATTTAGTATCTGTTTTTTTTTGAAAGAGTTTTTTTTTCTTTGAAAGTAAAATTGCCTCCTCATCTGAAGATGGTAAAATAAAATCTATATTATTTTGATTACAAATTGATGATATTTTATTTATATAATTTTTATATTTAGGTAAATTAACTTTAAAAACTTTTTTTACATACTTAGGTTTATTAATTTTTCTAGAGTCTGTAAGAAAAACATTAAAATTTTTTTGTAATAATTTAGCTAATCTTGGTATCCAAATTCCACCACCACTAGTTATTAAGATATTAATCATAGAACATCTTTTTTTTAAAAACTTGATCTTTTTTTATATTATTTTTTAATTTTTTATTAAAAAATTTCTTATTTATTGCAGTAGAATCTATAGCATTAGAATAATTTTTTATTCTTTTAAAATTAACATTTTCATAATTTAGTTTTTCACCCCTAATTATATTTTTTTTTGCAACAAGATATCTCAACATCTTTTTTCTATTAGAAAAAATTGAGCTATTTAGAAAATAACTATCATCACCTAACATTTTTAGGAAAACTTTTGACTCTTTTACCATAAATTTAAATTCACTTGGTAAAAGTGAAATCTTATGGTCTGCACCTTTTTTTGTATTATCTAAAGTAAAATGTTTTTCTATTACTCTTGCACCTTTACAAATTGCTGCGAATACAGCATTGAAACCATTTAAATGATCTGAATAGCCAATTGGAACTTTAAAATCTTTAATTAATTTTGTTATTGAGTTTAAATTTAAGTTTTCGATCCTAGATGGATATTCAGAAGTACATTTTAAAATACAAATTTTACTTTCGTATTTGTATTTTTTTATTAATTTTTTTAAAAATCTATGGTCTATTTCATCACTTATGCCATTTGAAACAATTAAAAATTTTCCTGTCTTAAAACATTCTTCTAGCAAAATGCTATTTGTCATTAAGCCAGACGAAATCTTAATTATTGGGAATTTTAATTTTTTAACTATTTCTAAACTGTGAAAATCTCCAGGTGTAGCAAAAAAGTCCAGTTTTATTTTCTCAGCATACTTCACTAAAGAAAAATATGATTTAAAATTCAAAGTTCTTTTTTTAAACTCCTTATATGATTGGGTATTTTTATCATAACTATCATTAGAGTTTACAATTTGAATTTTAGCAGCATCAGCACCAGATTTTTTTGCTTCCAACATCATTTTTTTACATATTTTTTCGCTACCTTCATGATTAATTCCAATCTCAGCAATAAAATAAATTTTTTTGTTTAGTTTAAATTTTTTCAAACATTTGTCCTTTCTTCTTAAATAAATAAAAGTTTTTATTAACTAAGCTTGTATCTATTTTAAAATTTAATTTTTGAAATATATTTATACTAGGAATATTTTTTTTATGTACTATTGCTGTAAAATATTTTATTTTTTTGTTTTTTTTCAAACAGTCCCTAACAAGCATGAGTCCATAACCTTTATTTCTATGATTTCTATCCACAGCATAATCAATTATTCCTTCATACTTGTTTTTGTCTAATCTAATTTGCCCCACTGGTTCATCATTATTAGTTAAAATCTGGATTTTTTTTTTGTTTTTCATAAACCATTTTTTGTGTGACGTGAAAGAAATTTTTCCAGGACTTAAAGAAAATCTGTTTGTGATTTGATCATTTTTTAAATTCCATAAAAAAACAGAGTATTTAGAAGTAACTGGTCTGTAATTTAATTTTTTAGAATTTATATTTAATGTATTTAACAATCTTTCCACATTATAAATTTTTGGACTAAATATTTCAAAATTATTTTCTTGATAATTTCTGTTACTAATTTTTTTTGTTTTAATCAAAATTTTTTTAAGATTCTTTAAATATTCTGAGATCGAAAAATTATTTTCTGTTAAATTGTTTTCTAAAAGAAATTTTCCAAAACTTTTTTGATTATCATTAATATATACATTACTTGAAGGGGTTTTAAAAAAAATTCTCTCTAAATTAAAGTAACCACTTGTACAAATTATAAATTTTGACTTTAAAAAAAACTTTGAATTATTATTTTTTGAATAATATACCTTTATTTGTTTGTATGACTTTATTAATTCTAGAATTTTATCTTTATCTTTGTTATTTGTTCCAAGAAAAATATAATAATTTAAATTGAGATCATTAAATTTTATTAATCTTTCAGTAGTTTTAAGTGTTAACGATTTTGAATCTGTTGCACCAAAAAAAAAACTAATTTTATTTTTCTTAGTCTTCTTTAATTTATTTTTGAAATATTTTTTTTGAATAATTGCGTTTTCAAATCCTGATATAAATTTAGTTTTTTTTTCAAAAAATTTTTTATTAATCTTATTAACAAAAAAATTTACAAAATAGTCGCAATAAATTTTATTTCTTATTAAGTCACTTATCACAATAAGCTTATCAATATTTTTTGATATTTTTTTTTGCCAATAAAAATTTAGATCATAATGATCAACAAATAGAAAATTAATTTTACTTTTAATCTCTTTATTTAAAATATAATTTGTTTTTTTTAAATCATCAATTTCAAATTTATTTGAAAATTTTTTGTACTTTTTTAATTCAAAAAAATTTATTTTTTTTCTATTTAAAATATCTTTAATTTTTTTATTTTCGAAATTTAGAATAAAATAAACATTGTATTCTTTTTTATTAATACTTTCTGCAATACTTAAGCACCTATAAAAATGACCAAAACCAGTTATTGAATTACAGTCGAGTCGAAATACTATGGTTTTCAATTTTGTAATTCTCTAATTAAGGTAAATGCTTCTGCAAACTTTATACCTACCTGAGATCCTCTATACATTGCTAGATTTTTAATTGACTTTAAAGATCTAGAGTGAGGCCATTTTTTAATTTCTTTTTTGTAGATTTTTAATAATTTTATTTTATCTTCTATCGTTGAATTAATATTAATATAAAGATTTGGATTGAAAATTTTTGCTCTATTATTAGTAAAATTAAAATCTGTGCTTGATGGTACTTCAAAACTTATAATTTTTTTAACAAAAGATTTAGTCATTGGTCTAGTTGCTGTCATAACAGCTTTAAAAACAATCTGATGATCAATATTTAAGTCATTTTCAAAATGTGTAAAAATAATTTCAGGTCTATTAATTAGTATTTGTTTTTCCACAAATTGGACTATTTCTAACATTGATACTGTGTCTAATTTATTATCTGGAAATCTTTTAAATTCTGGTTTTTCGAATTTTCCTTTTTTGGAAACTAGAATTGCTTGTTTTTCTCTTTCAATTATAAGTTTTTTTAATTTTTTTTTATCTATTTTTCTTGATCCTTCACCATCACCAAAAAAAAAAGTTTTAATTTTATATCCTTTTTTTCTAAATTTTAACAAAGTTGCTCCACATCCTAACATTTCATCATCAGGATGTGCAGCAAATACTAATATTTTTTTCATATTTAGTTATATCTATAAAAATCTTTACTACTTACATCACTATCTAAAAACTTTTTAATATCTTGGCCTTCATTTTCACACTGACTAATTATCTTAATAATTTTTTCTAGATTAACAAAATATCGATCAATCAATTTATCATTATGTTTTATACATGGATAAATAGTGTTAGTGGCTAAAAAATTCTTTTTTAACATTTCTTGTGTTATTAATGTTTTGTAAGCTTGATGCTTATTACTCTTAAATGTAAAGCTTAACAGTGAAGGAATTCCATTAATTTCCACTATAAGATTATATTTATCAAACAATCTTCTCCACTTTTTAGCTATCTTTTTTCCTATTTTTCTGATTTTTCTCCATGATTTTATATTTTGCATAATTTGCAATGTTTTTAGAGCTGCCGTGGGTCCAATTCTCTCAGTCCAAAATGTACTACTTATAAAAGTTTCTTTTGCAGCTACCATCACTTCTTTTTTTCCTATAATTGCAGAAATAGCATATCCATTACCCAAGGTTTTTCCAAAAATTGCAACATCAGGATAAATATTTATTTTTTTGTGTAATCCTCCATATGTCTCTCTAAATGCTGTTGTGCATTCATCAAAAATTAATACTATTTTATTTTTTGTAGCAAGTTGTCTTACTTTTTTTAAAAATTTAATATTTGGTTCAGTATTTCTGCATACTTCCATTTTGATGACACCAATTTTTTTTTTAGTTACCAAATTTTTTAATGTTATGAAATCTCCATAGTGAAACGAAAAAACTGTATTTTTTAATTTTTTTGGTACACCTGAAATTTGTAAATTTTTCATTAAGTGTTGATCTAAATTATTTTTCTTATTTTTATTCAAATTTGTGGAAAGATACCAGTCATGCCAACCGTGATAACCGCAAACAGCTACATTATCTCTAGCAGATGCTACTCTCGCAATTCTTATAGCAATAGAGTTCGCTTCGCCGCCTGTTCTTGCAAATTTTACCATGTCAAACCATGGATGAATCTCTATTAATTTTTCTGCTAAATAAACTTCTTCTGGACAATTTAAAGTTGAAAGATTACCTTTTTTAATTGTATTTTTTACCGCATTATCTACTAAAGTATTCCCATAACCTAAAACATTTGTTCCAACTCCCATAGTTGAAAAATCTATATACTTATTGTTATCTAAATCTGTAACATTACATCCATCCGCATTTTTGAAATAGGTGGGCCACAACTTAGGTAAATATCTATCAGGATTTTTTGATAGTAACATATTACCACCAGGAATAATCTTATTTGCTTTTGACCATAAACTTTGACTTTTTTTTACTTTTTTACTTAACATATTTTTTCTAATCAATTGTTTTTTTATTATATCTAAAGATTTTTTATTTTTCAATATATCTTCAAATGAAAAAAAAATATTTGAAGCAAAAACTTTAAATATTTTTTTTACGTTATTTAAATCTTTTTTAGTATCGACAGATAATTTTAATTTTTGGAATTTTTTTTGGGATTTTACAAAATGCTTCTTAAAAATATTTGAACTTCTAATAAATGTAGTTACATGCTCATAATCAAAACTTGAACTAATTTTTTTATAGGAGCTTAACAAGCTTTTTTTTGAAAATATTTCAATATCAAATCCATCAGGATAATAAAATTCATCTTTTATGTTTAATGGATCTTTAATATTTGATAAATAATCGACTTTTTTCTTTTTAAATTCATGAATCATATTATCTAGCATTTTTGGACAAACCAAAGGGCAATCAGATGTTATTCTTACAATGATATCTGCATCAAACTTAATTGCTGTTTGTATATATCTTTTTAAAACATTTTTTTCACTACCTGAATGGTATTCTATATTTTTTTGTTTTAGAAAAATTTCTAGATTTTTATTTTCTTGATTTTTTGGGATAGCATAGACCACTTTATCAAGTAATTTTGATCGATCTAATCTCTTTTTAATTATTTCTATTAAAGAATAATTTCCTATTTTACTTATTACTTTCTTCGGAAATCTTTTTGAGGTTAGTCTTGCTTGTACAACTGCAACTATATTTAATTTTTTTACCATCTTGATGGATTAATCAAATTTTCATTAAAATTTGCAATGTATGGTAATTTAATTTTTCTATTATTTCTAATAGTTAATATCTCCTCAAATTGTTTATAATTATCGACACCAATTAAAACTTTATTGATGAATTTGTTATTAATTACAAAATTCAAGCATCCTTCTATTTTTGTAATTTTATAATTTCTCACAAAATCATCATAATCATAAAAAATTTTTTTCCATTTAAGAAATTTTTTAGGTAATGTTGAAATATTAGTTAACAATAACCCTTGTAAAAAAATTGATCTAACATGAATTTTAATTTTATTTTCAAAAAAATATTGTATAAGACCATTTTTTTCTAATCGTCTATCCACTATGCTATATGGACATTGAATAATATCAGGTTTAAATCTTTTACAAATCTTTTTTAAATTTTTAAAGTCATATATTGAAAAACCAAATTTAAAAATATCTTTTGTTTTTTTTAAATTTATCAAATTTTCATATATTTTTGACGAGTCTTTAAAACTTAATAATTCAAAACCATCTATAATTATTATTATGTTTTTTTTTTTAAATTTTGATTTTAATTTCTTTAACTCATTATTAAAGCTTTTTAAAATTATATCAGATGATTTAAATTTCAAATAAATTTGAAATAAACTTAAATTATTTTCAATTAGAAATTTATTTGCTGATCCATAATATTTAGAGGTATATAAATCATTAATCATCTCTTTTTTTGCTAAAGATAAGATTTTTTTTAATTCATTTTTTTTATTTTTTTTCGTAAAATTCATAATTCCATATGGTAATCCAAACTGAGTTGTGCCAATAATAATTTTATTTTTTTTCAAAATATATTTTTTATTACTTTGATTACTTTTTGAAATTCTATTTCTTTAAGATCAAAGTATATAGGAATGCTCAACGAAGATTTTGCATAATTCTCTGAAACTAAAAATTGATTTTTTTTAAAACCCATTTCTTTAAAAAATGGATTTAGGTGTAATGGTTTATAATGAAGATTAACAAAAATATTTTTTTTTCTAAATTTGTTAAAAATTTCCTTATAAATTAACTTTGTTTTTTTCATATCAAAATTAATTATCATTAAATGATAGCTAGAATAATTATAATTATCTATTTTTTGAAATTTTATTGGTAAATTTTTTAGCTCTTTAATATATCTTTTTGCAATTTGATTTCTTTTTTTAACAAATTTATTCAAGTTTTTAAGCTGGCTTACACCTAAAGCAGCTGATAATTCATTCATTCTAAAATTAAATCCTGAGGAAACTTGTTCATAATAACCGGCATATTCTTTTTTTTTAAAAAACTGCTTTTTATCAAAAATAATACCATTTTCTCTAAATTGTAACATTTTCTGATAATATTTTTTATTATTGGTTAAAGAAGCACCTCCTTCAGAAGTCGTAATTATTTTTACAGGGTGAAAACTGAATACAGTTATATGTGACCACTTACAATTGCCAACTTTTTGATTGTAATGTTTAGCACCAATTGCATGTGAGGCATCTTCTATAATTTTAAATTTATATTTTTTAGATAGTTCCCACAATTTTTTTTGTTCGTATGGTAAGCCTGCTAAATGTACTGGAATTATTATTTTAGGTAACTTTTTAATTTTTTTTGCAATAGCTAGTTTTTGTTTAAGTTTATCAATCGATAAATTAAAAGTATCAGGGCAAATATCTACAAAATCAACTTTGGCACCACAATTTATCGCACAATTTGCTGAAGCAGCATAAGTGACTGGCACTGTCCAGACTAAATCATTTTTTTCCAAACCTAAAGCCAAACATGCTAACTGCAAACTACTTGAGCCACTATTGGAGCTTACAGCAAATTTAGATGAAAAATTTTTGCAAATAGTTTTTTCGAACTTTTTAACAACTGGACCTTTGGTTAAAAAATCTGATTTTAATACTTTGATTACAGCAGAAATATCTTTATTGTTAACATATTGCCTACTATAGGGGATCACGATGATTTTTTATTGAATTCTAAAATTTGCTTTACACTTAAAAAGGTATTTTTATCTGAACTATATTCAAATTTAGTGTCAACTTTTTTACCTTTTTCTCCAATTGAATTTTTTACAAAATTATTTTTTTTATCAAAAGTTTGTGGGGATGGGCAAATTACATAGTGGTCTTTAAATTTTAGTGTTAAATAATGCGACTCATTTGGACACATCATTTCATGAATCTTTTCTCCTTGTCTTATTCCTATAATTTTTAATTTGCTTTTTGGAGCCATAGCTTTGGCTAAATCTACTATTTTTACCGATGGAATAATTGGGATATAAGTCTCTCCCCCAGACATTCTTTCAAAAGATTTCATAACAAAATTTACGCCTTGCTCTAAAGTAATCCAAAAGCGTGTCATATTAATATCTGTGATTGGAAGATAGGGGGATTTTTTTTTCATCAGATCTTTAAAAACCTCAACAACTGATCCTCTAGAATTAACAACATTTCCGTATCTCACCACAGAAAAAGATGTTTTTTGATCTCCAACTATATTATTTGCTGCAACAAATATTTTATCTGATGCTAATTTAGTTGCTCCATACAAATTTATTGGGTTTGCAGCTTTATCTGTTGATAAAGCAATCACCTTTGATACTTTTTGAGAAATTGCAGCCTGAACAACATTCTCAGCACCATAAATATTAGTTTTTACAAATTCTATTGGATTATACTCAGCTGCTGGAACATGCTTCAAAGCAGCTGCATGAACCACAAAATCAACATTTCTCATTGCAATTTTTAGTCTATCAAGGTCTCTAACATCACCTAAAAAAAATCTCAAAAATTGATTTTTTTTTTGATCAAACTTTTGTTGCATCAAGAATTGTTTATATTCATCTCTTGAGTAAATTATTAATTTTTTTGGTTTGTATTTTTTTATAACAAACTCTACAAATTTATTGCCAAAAGAGCCTGTTCCACCCGTAAGCATTATTACTTTATTATTAAACATAAAATAAATTACTCTGTAATTTGCATAAATTGATAGTAAAGATAACTGTTGAATTATACATTTAAAGTAATTTAATAATATCTAAATGTGTTCTAAAGAAGTGATTTTTATTTTATATTAATATTTACTTACTATATCTCAAATTTGTTTAAAAATTTTTTTCAGTGCATAAATCAAGCCAATTGAGCTATTAG
>TARA_B110000037_G_scaffold44500_1_pt1 | contig 18010 bp, 16 predicted proteins | sample TARA_B110000037 | Tara Oceans TARA_B110000037 (sample SAMEA4397196) | marine metagenome | biome: Polar Biome; feature: [MIX] marine epipelagic wind mixed layer (ENVO:01000061); material: water (ENVO:00002006), including particulate matter (ENVO:01000060) such as... | depth 10-100 m
TGCAACCACCAACGCCATTAGACGAATGATTGACCCTAGAACAGGCAAACCTTTTGGGACTGGCTTTATGACGAGCCACGGCTTTAGACATACCGCCAGCACCATGCTCAACGAGCTTGGCTACCGTTCTGACGTTATAGAGCTGCAGCTAGCCCATGAGAGCAATGACCGTGTGAGAGCTACCTACAACAAGGCACAGCTAATGCCAGAGCGCACAAAGATGATGCAAGAATGGGCTGATTATTTAGACACGCTTCGAGTGAATCAAGCTATACAAGGTAACAGAGTTACACCTGCTAAAGCTTCTTAGTATGATAATCTTATCGCTTCAATCTTACATTCCTCGGGATGTCTTTGCAGGCCCTTCACATCTCAGCTTTATGTAGCTTATTATCCAAGATGTGTCTAGAAAAATGGGTTCGTATCAGACCAAAATTACTGTACCACTACAGTTACATGCCATTTTTAAATAAGACTTAACTTCATTTTTAAACAAAAACCCCAAGGGATTATCTTGTAGACTACACATATGCGCACCATAATGAGCCCCAGTTAACTACAAGGAAAATAAGCTATGCAGGTCATCCAAGCTAATATTGATCATGCACCACAAATAGGTCATCTATTTGATCTATATCGCCAGTTTTACCAATGTGATGCCGATCTAGATCTAGCTATTAGGTATATTACCGAACGAATAAAATATGCTGAATCAATAATATTTGTGGCTATAGACAAAAACATGGTAGTCGGTTTTGTACAGATGTACCCTACCTTTTGTTCGGTTCAGGCAGTTAAGCGTTTTGTGCTTTATGATTTATTTGTGGATGATCAGAACCGCAATTGTGGAACAGGAGCTGCATTAATGAACCAAGCAGCAAAGCACGCAAAGCGACTTGGTGCCGCGAGGTTAGACTTGCAAACAGCTTCTTCTAATTACGTTGGTCAGCATTTATATGAAAAAATAGGTTATAAAAAAGTCACCGAAGATTTCTATGATTATTCATTACAACTGTAAAAAAGATGTTTTGTAGGGAATGTATGTGCACTAGAGTTTGTGCCTTTATGGGCATAAGTCAGCGCACATAGTGATTATGAAGTAGTGATAAGTTTAAATTCTATTCGAAAGAATATTGATCTTGGAATGACCATTCCTATCGCATCTAATTATTTATCACTAAACCCCTGTAAAACATTTACAACATTGACACCAATGTTTTCTACCGCATAACCTCCCTCCATAACAAAGAGAGTAGGCAAGGCGAGGCTGGCTATTTTTTTTCCATAGTCGATAAAGTCAGCAGATTTCAATCGGAAAAATGAAATCGGATCATTTTCATAAGTGTCTACGCCGAGCGAAACAACCAACGCATCTGCATCAAACCCAACTATTTTTTTAAGGGCATCCTCCAAAGCAATAGCCCAAGCAGCATAGTCTGTTTTAGGGGGCAATGAGTAGTTAGCGTTGAAACCAAAGCCTTGACCTGTCCCCAACTCGTCGTCATGACCCAAGAAATACGGAAATGCATCCAAGGGGTCCCCGTGTAGTGAACAAAACAAAACATCGCTTCGATCATAAAATATAGATTGAGTACCATTTCCGTGATGAAAATCAACATCTAATATTGCCACTCTCGATGCGCCATTATCTAACATGGCCTGGGTAGCAACGGCCGCATTATTAACAAAGCAATAACCTCCAAACATGTCCTGCGCAGCGTGGTGCCCTGGTGGTCTGCACAAAGAAAAAGCTGATTTTTCTCCCGAACTTATGAGATCAGCACCAGTTAAAGCAGTGTCCGCTGATAGATATGCCGCCTCCCACGTACCTTCAGAAATAGAAGTCTCAGAAGCAAGGCAATAATAACCAATACGCCCATCGATTTCTCTAGGCGGAATCTCCTGATTCAGGCGCCTCGATGGTGTGCAGGTTGCTATCGCTTCACCTTTGTACCCTGCTGCCTTCCAATCGTCCCAACAGGTCTCTAAAAAGTCTAAATACTCTGCATCGTGGACTTTCAATATTCTCGACCTGTCAAAGCGCCTTGGCAATATGATATCGCCCATTTGTCGACGCTCAACCTCTTGAATAACATATTCAGCTCGGACGGGGCACTCAAACGGCGTCACCAATTGACCACCATATAGCTCTGTTTTTGAGTCTCTTAATTTATGTTCTTCACTGTAAATGGTTTTCATATATAACCCCTGGATAATATAGATATCGGGTGGTGGCGATAGTCACCGTAAGTGGTGTATGGTGAGGGGGTGATAATATCAAAGGCGACCAGCCGCTCAATAAAGCTTAAGGCTTGTGTCATAGGATATTGGTACCTTTTCATTACGCGCGCCAAATCATTAATTCAGCTTCGCCACCTGCATCCAATCCAGCTTGTATAGCCACAATTATTCCTTCTACAACTGATCTTGTAACGACAATGCGTAAGATAGAAGGTCTGCGTCACCTCGATGCCTGCAAATCATTTGTAAACCTACGGGCATGCCAGATTCGGTATAACCGCAAGGTAAGGACAGAGCCGGTAAAGAAACCAGTGTAATGGCATAAACAATGGCAAGCCAATCAATATAATTGCTAAATTCAACACCATTGCAGCTAGTCACATAGACCTGCTCAACAGGGAAAGGTGGGACAATACTGGTAGGGCACAGGAGCAGGTCATAATCGTCAAAAAATACTTCCATGCGCGCTCTAAGCACTCCCCGAGTCAATTCGGCTTGGACTATATCAGCTGCCGTGAGGTTTAATCCCCTCTCAATATTATCAACGATATCGGCTTTAAATACTGTAGGATCATTCTTGTAGAGACCTCCTAAAGCCATAGCAAAAGAGTGGGCCCTTAAGGTCTGATAACTAGAATGAACGCCTGTAAAATCTGGCGATACAAAGTCAACTTGTGCACCCATAGGTTTAAACTTCATAGCTGCCTGTTGGCAAATAGTAGCTATTTCAGGGTCTACAGGAGTAATACCAAGGTCGGGACTAAAGGCAACTTTGAGCGGTCGTTTACGCATTTGAGTTGTTGTCAAAAAACTGGTTTTAGGCTTAGGTAGAGAAAAGGGATCCCGGGGTTCTTCTTCACTCATAGCGTCCAAAAATAACGCCACGTCTTCCACGTTTCTAGCCATAGGGCCGTTCACAGCCATGCTGTCATATGGCGTAGCTGATGGGCCATTCGCCACTCGTCCAATCGATGGCCGCATACCAACAATGCCACAGTAACCTGCTGGACTTCTTAGTGATCCTGCATGGTCAGAACCTTGCGCCAACCAAGCGGAGCCACTTGCTAAGGCTGCAGCTGCGCCACCAGATGAGCCGGCAACGGTCTTTGTTAAATCTTTAGGATTTCTAGTGACTCCATACACTTCATTAAAGGTATTGCCTCCAGCTCCAAACTCTGGACTATTTGAAATTGCATAGATAATGCCCCCTTGTTGTTCAATTTGCTCGACCATATAGTCACTGCTACTAGCCAACTGCCCTTTGTATATAGGCGATCCCATACTAATAACCACACCGGCAACTTGATTTAAGTCTTTAATAGCAATGGGTAAGCCACACAGTAGTCCTCGTTGTGATACTGGTTTTTGCATTAAGGCATTAGCATGTTTTCGAGCTCGCTCGAAACACAATGTAGGCAAGGCATTTATAGGACCATCAACCAAGTCGATATGCTGTTCCAAAACATCAAGTAGTTCATGGGGAGATACTTGTTCATTCCTAAGAGCTACAACGATTTGCAGCGCTGACTGGGCTATTAAGCCGGTCATGGTTGAGAGGTTTCTGGGGTTGTTCATTTTTTAATCCCATTAATAAAAGTGAAGGTGACCCATAGCCTACTCATCAAAACTATAGGTCACTTTAACTAAACTACTTTAGTAACTCGGTCCAAATAGCCGTATACATAGTGTTTACTGCTGGAGAACAGGTATCCATGAAATGTCCGTTAGCCAAATGTTTAGCCGGAATTTGCACTTCTGGTGCATCAGTCAAATCTGAAGACATGAACTCACTTGACCCGTCGATGCCGTTTGCATACATAGCAAAGTTAGAAATCATTGCAGCATTTTCTGGTTCCATAATGAAGTTCTGGAACAACTTAGCATTTTCAACGTTGTTGGCATCCTTTAATACCACCACGCTGTCCATCCAAAGTATATATCCTTCTCTGGGGTAGCCAAAGCGTACGTCACTGTTTTTTTGGCGCGCACGAAGGCCTGCTCCATTCCAATATAATGATGCTCCTAAATCACGGCCAGCAAACTTTTCAATGATGCCGTAACCCTGTGATAACCATTTGGGTTTAGCTAAGGTTAGAACTTCGGACGCACGCTTTAGAGCAGCTTTGTCAGATGTGCAGGGCTCACTTCCTACATAATAAAGAGCCATACCTATAACATCAGACATTTCTGGTGGTACATTGATCTTTCCCACTAGCTCATCAGGCGGATCCAAGAAAATTGCTGAAGTATTGATATCACCCTTATACATGGAGGTATCAACAACATTACCTACACTACCCCATACCCAAGGTACAGAGTAATGGCGGCCAATGTCCCAATCCGGGTTGTTCCAGTCCGACGATACATTGTCAAAATTTTCCATTTGGTCAGGTCTTGTTTTAATTAATAGACCTTCACTAATCCAAATAGGCATGTAGTTGGCCGACGGTACTACAATGTCAAAACCATGGCCACCTGCTTTTACTTTGGCTAAGGCGGCGTCATTCGAATCATAGTCTGTCACAGTCACTTTAACATCGTAAGTTTTTTCAAATTTTACAACGAGCTCTGGATTGGTGTAATTACCCCAGTTGAAGATGTTTAATTCACCAGCTGCGAAGGCTCCCTGACTAGCTAAGACCCCAACAGTTAAGATTGAGCTATAAAGGCTCGTGAGTTTTATTTTTTTCATTCTATACCTTCCTTTTTTACCAAAAAACATATTCCACACCCACCTGATGGAAGGTATGCATACGATTAAAATTTTCCTAACTCTCTTTTTTGCTCATCAAGAACAGTAGTCCAACTAGCGTCACCGAAATAGCTAAAAGGACACTTGAAATCGCATGAATTTCTGGTGTTAAAACACGGCGAAGCTGACCTAACATATAGGTAGGCAAAGTATCTTGACCGGCAGTTTTAACAAATTCCGTAATCACCACATCATCAAGTGATATAACAAAAGCAAGCATGGCTCCAGCCAATATCCCTGGAAATAAAAGTGGTAATGTAACTCGTCTAAAAACACGCCATGGGCTGGCATATAAATCAGCTGCTGCGTGTTCTAAGTTTAGGTCCATATTCTCCAACCTTGCCCGAATAGGTAGGTACGCGAAAGGAATACAAAAGGCCGTATGGGCCAACACCAAGTAGGCCATTCCTGTATAGCCTGTTGCCACCTTGATACTTGCAAAAAAGATCAATAAGGCAACCGCTGTAACCACTTCTGGTACCATCAATGGCTGATTTATCAATGCATAGATCAAGCTTTGCCCCTTGTACTTTTTCGTTCTAGTAGTGCCAAGTGCGGCCATAGTGGCAAGAATAGTGCTGTAGAGTGATGCTTGGAAAGCAAGGTAAAGAGAGCGCCATGTCACCTCTTGCACGTGGGAATTCTGCCAAGCGACTTGATACCACCTCCAAGAAAATCCTTCCCATAGGGTCAAGGAAGATCCTGCATTAAATGAATAAAAAACCAGTGGTAACATGGGTGCGTACAATATAAAAACACACACAAGCGCAAAGGTAAAAAAGGTAGGTACCCGGGTAGCGTTAAAAGGCTTGCTCCGAATTTTGTTAAGCTTACTAGTCATCGTTATTGGCCCTTTGATTGACGCTACGAACATAAAGCAACATTGCTCCCATGACGATCGCTAACAAGGTAATCGACAAAGCAGCACCGAGTGGCCAATTCTTACCTTGGCCAAACTGTAGTTCAATTAAATTTCCCAACATGAGATTCATACCACCCCCTAACACTCTTGGTGTAACATAGGCCCCAAGAGACGGCACAAAAACTAGGATAGAACCAGCTACTAATCCCGGTTTCACTAAAGGAATAATCACCTTACGTAACACTCTCATTCGTGTAGCGTAGAGATCGTAAGCAGCTTCCAGTAAATTGAAGTCAAGTCGTTCGATACTGGCATACAGTGGTAAAATCATCAGGGGTAGGTAAACGTATGTCATACCAATGGCAATGGCCATATCCGTATACATCATCTGTATGGGTTCATCAATAATTCCCAGTGCCTGCAGGGACTTATTGATGGTGCCGTTATTACGAATAAGCTCCATGATGGCAAACGTGCGGATAAGTAAATTTGTCCAAAAAGGCACAGTTACAATAAATAGCCAAATGTTACGCTGACGTTTAGGCCGTGTTGCAATGAAGTAGGCTGTAGGGAAACCAAAAATCAAACACAAAATTGTGGTTAGTCCAGACAACTTTACTGACCGCCAAAAAATGGATAAGTGGGCATCTGCAGGCATTAAAGTGCCTTCAAAAATATCCCTCCGCATAAACACTTTAAACCATCCTTCAATCGATCCTTTCCAAACCACACCGCCATAATCGCCAGGAGTTAGGAAGGAATAGAACAGCATGATAAGCAATGGCCCAGATGCTGCCAACACCAGCACTATCAAGGCTGGTGTTGAGAGAAAAATATTACGTCGAGTCTTGGCCTTTTCTATTGATGCTTCTAAAGCTGACTCCTGCACAAGCATCGTGTTAACTTCTGGCTTATTCATGACGCACGTTCTAGCAAGAGTTGCGCGGCTTGCGGGTGAAAATCGATACCTACATGATCACCTACACTGAATAAGCATCCTCCATAGCCAACGTTTTGAGTCCGTACAACGAACACCTTAGGAGAGTTTTTCCCGGTACTAAGGTTGATACGAAAGTGTGTATCTGTGCCTAAAAAGCTAATATCATGAATCTCACCTTTTAGAACAGCATCACCAATACCTACTGTGAGGAAGGCTTTTTCAGGCCTCACTATTAAAAGAACATCAGTAGCACAGAACTCGCTCTCATCGACATCGATCTGGAAAGACTTACCTCCGTTGTACTGCATGACAATACCTTTACCATTCTTATTTACGTCAAACTCAGACAAGTTCATCACATTACTATCGCCCACAAAACTAGCGACAAACTTGTTGGCTGGTCGGTTATAAATTTCATGGGGCGAGCCCACTTGTTGCAACACACCATTGCTAAGCACAGCAATGCGGTCCGACATGGTCAAGGCTTCTTCTTGATCGTGGGTCACAAAAATAAAGGTTATCCCTGTAGCGCTTTGTAGGCGTTTAAGTTCAATCTGCATCTCCTTGCGTAATTTGTAATCCAGTGCTGATAACGATTCGTCCAGTAACAATACCTCTGGCTTCGGGGCTAGTGCTCGGGCTAAAGCTACACGTTGCTTCTGTCCACCAGATAGTTCATTGGTGCGCCGATGCTTAAATTGAGTCAAATGCACCAAAGCTAGCATTTCCTCTACCGTAGCTTTTATTTTGGCTTTTGGTTGATTGAGCATTTCTAAGCCAAAGGCAATATTTTCTGCAACCGTGAGGTGAGGGAACAGAGCATAGTTTTGAAACACTGTATTCACAGATCTAAGGTTGGGTGGTAGATGAGAGATGTCTTTACCGTGCAATAAAACATCACCTTCAGTTTGAGCATCAAAGCCAGCAATTAGACGTAGTAAGGTTGTTTTACCGCAGCCAGAAGGTCCTAAAAGAGTAAAAAATTCGTTATCAAAGATATCCAATGTCACATTATTTAATGCATAAAATGCACTAACACCCCGCCCAAAGACTTTACTAACGCCTTTAACCTTAATTGCACACTCTCTATTATTCATACTCTATTGCCTATTATTATTGATTTATTTTATTTTTTGATACAAGCCCGCATAAAAATTTCTTAGTTCATTCTTCATAACTTTTCCCATGGTATTGTGTGGTAAAACGTCGACAATGAGTACTCGCTTCGGTTGCTTGTACTTTGCCAAGTCAACAGCGATTTGAGCTTTGATATCTACTTCCTGTAAAGGGGCATTTGGCGCTAACACCACAACAGCTGTAACGGCTTCCCCAAAATCATCATGAGGCAAGCCAATCACTGCGCTTTCAATCACTCCTGACAAAGCATCGATCTGTAATTCAATTTCTTTGGGGTAAATGTTGTACCCACCGCTAATGACCAAATCTTTATCTCGCCCAACAATGTGCAAGTAACCGTCTTTATCTATATGGCCTAAATCACCAGTGATAAAAAAACCATCATTGCGAAATTCTTCAGCAGTCTTTTCGGGCATGCGCCAATAACCTTTGAATACGTTAGGCCCCCGAACTTCGATCATGCCTACTTCGCCGTGAGCAAGTTCAGTAGCAGTAACACGGTCGGCAATGCGGAGCTCCACGCCAGTCAAAGGGAAGCCTACAGTTCCAGCTTTGCGTACACCGTCATAAGGGTTAGAGCAAATCATACCCGTTTCTGTCATCCCATAACGCTCCAATACAGCCTGCCCAGTGCGTTGCTGAAATTGCTCATGGGTATCCACCGCAAGAGGGGCAGAGCCAGACACAAACAGGCGTGTTTTTTGGCAACGGCCCCTGCCCAGGTTAGAGTCTTTCAATAATCGGGTGTAAAAAGTTGGGACCCCCATTAACACAGTTGCTTGAGGCAGATATTCCAAAACTTCTTGGGCTTTAAAGCTGGCTAAAAAGACCATTGAAGCTGCGCTAGCTAAGACCATATTACAAGCCACAAACAAGCCGTGAATGTGGAAGATAGGCAAGGCATGAATGAGAATGTCCTGCTCACCAAACTTCCAACAATCGATCAACGCTTGGCAATTAGAGGACAAATTGTCATGGGTCAACATCGCTCCTTTAGAGCGACCAGTAGTACCTGAGGTATAAAGAATCGACGCTAAATTATCTGCAGCCATTTTTTCCACAACTGACAAAGGTTCTATTGTAGTTAGGTTTTGGGTCAGCGAACCAACACCGTTTGCGTCCAGGGTTGCCAGCCTCATCTGAGCACTAGAATGGAAAAACTCTGTCTTAAACTCCGGACCATGTACAAACAACCTAGGCGCAGCGTCATTAATAAAATAGCTAATTTCGGCTTGGGTATAACTGGCATTTAGTGGTATATACACACTGCCCACCTGCAAGCAGGCTAGATAAAGCAGCACTGCCATCGGACTCTTATCAACTTGAACTGCCACCCGGTCACCCGGTTCGACTCCAAGTGATACCAGAACTGCAGCTAATCTTTGAGTATGATCAAGCGCAGCCCTATAACTCATTGCGCGCTGGCCTGGCAGAATGAATAGTTCTTTGTCGAGGTGCGTGTGCCAATCTCGTGTCAAACGGTGGAAGAAGTTATCGCCTGTAGTGGTGTGCAATTGTCGAGTTGGAGAGCTGCTGCTGGAAGTCATGCAAATGTTCCTTTAATTACACTAAGTTTGGATGCCAGCATTGCACTAACGCCATCGCTCATTGCCACCTGAGCATGCTGCGCAAATGCCTCATGTCGTGACTCGATCTGACTGAATTCATACCAATAATTAATCATTACACCGTAAGATTCAGACAACCCTTTCTTTGACAAATCAGCTGGCCATATAATGTCATCAACACAAGCACCATTACCTAAGTGAAACTTGGCAACCGGATCTAATAAGGATTTTGAAGACGTTTTTGTGGCAATAATATAGCGGGCAACTAACTGCAACACGTGAGACCGTATTTCGTCTTGACTAGCCTCATCCTCATGCCAAACACTTTGTGACAGCATCCTAATTAGTTTATCGACATCCGGTTCATTTTCAGCCTGGAGGGAAGCCCATTTGGCGAATCCAGGTACTGGCGATAAAGTAGCAAATTTAACCAATTCTGGGATTTCTTGACTTAATTCAACGACGACTTGTTTAATTAGAAAATTCCCAAAAGAGATTCCCTTCAGCCCTCTTTGACAATTACTTATAGAGTAAAAAACTGCCGTATCAAACGGAGCTTGGTGTGGCAAATAAGTTCCCGACAGCAAAGGACTTATGGCCTTTGCTGTCCCTTGGCAAAGTGCAACCTCCACGAAAATTAAAGGCTCGTCACCAGTCGCCGGATGAAAAAAGCCATAGCAGCGCCGATCTTTTTCATCTAACCTCCTTCGAAGGTCATGCCAACCATCAATTTTATGGACGGCCTCGTACTGGACAATTTTCTCTAAAATAGATGCAGGAGCATCCCAGTCAATTCGCTTAAGCACCAAAAATCCACGATTAAACCAAGAGCGGAATAAGTGAAAAAAATCATTATCTATTGAGGTTAATTGAGGGTTTTTATTGGTTACGGCCAACAAATCTGCACGCATTTTCATTAACTGTAAGGTAGCACCATTAGTCAAATTCAGTTGCCTCAGTAAAGCTTGACGCTTGGGCTCAACCGCTTCAAAAAGACGATTGAGTGTTTTGCTATTAACTGAGTCATTCCACTTCTCGTAGGCACTCCGAACGTTCGTTGGATTGACGCCGAAATCATCATCCAAGTGTTGAAAAAATGATTCACGTTGCTCCTGGTTAAGTTCCTCGTAATCCAATAAGGCTTGCTCAGCAACAGCAATTTTCGATGCTTCACCTAAGTCAGTAAGCAACAAATGGCAAGATTTTAATAGCCGATCAATAGCCACATAAGGCTCAGACATCTGAGGGTCCGAGCCTAACTTAACTCTTCTGCTTATGGCGCCGAACAGGTCTTGTATAAATCGAAAACCACTTTTCTGCATTATAACTTCCCCTTTTAAGTTATTTTATAGTACACATTAAGAAATTTGTTGTATACAACATGATAAATTAAATACACATCAAAACAGAAATTTATGTAATATAGATACCAACTTAAACTTACTAATTAGAAATTCTATGGCAAACCAGACCCACTCCCAAAGAGTGCGCGATCTATTAGAAGACGCTATCGTCAAAGGCCGTTTTTTACCGGGTGAAAAACTCGATACTGAAGCCTTAGCACAGGAGTTTCTGTGCTCTCGAACGCCGTTGAGGGAAGCCTTACAACAGTTAGAAGTTTCAGGGCTAGTCAATATTGAGTCTAAACGAGGAACGTTTGTTAGCCGTCTAGATGTGTCAGAATTGGCAGAACGTTTTGAAGTTATGAGCGAAATAGAAGGCATATGCGCCCGCCTAGCTGCTCGACGAATTACGCCCGAGGAACTAGCTCAATTAGAGCAAGCCCATAAAGCCTGCAAAGAAAAATTAGATGTTGGGGATATAGATGCTTATTATTATGAAAATACTGAATTCCATGCTTGTATCTATCATGCCAGCCACAACAGTTTTCTAGCTCAAGAAGCAATTCGCTTGCATGCCCAGCTACATCCTTATCGCCGCATTCAACTTAAGCTCCGTAATCGTATGCAAAACTCACTCAAAGAGCACGAGTTAATCGTCCAGAAAATTCGGCAGGGTGATGAAGAAGGTGCAATGGCAGCAACTAAGCACCATGTGAAAATTCAAGGTGATGGTTTTAATGACTTTGTAGCTTCGCTGAAGTCTATGACTGCGTCTTAACGCGCTGCGCGCCAAAAGAACCGTCACTCTTTTGTTGATCGCTGGACCAGCATTCTTACTACTAGTTTAGGAGGATGTAGCTAAAACGTAAACAGCTGTTGAGCTTTTCAAATCCTGCTCAGACCACTTGCAGACCACAGAGAAAATTGAGGGCAAATGACATATCCAACACCTGCTTTTACCGGCCCTGAACTTTGCTCTCTTTCGGCGAGAGAAGCATTGGCCCTCCTGAAGTCCAATGAAATATCACCTAACGACCTGTTGACTGCATCATACAAACGTATGGATCAGGTCGAGCCGCTGATAAACGCTACTGTCACACGGTGCGATGACCGCGCGCGCGCCGCCATTGAATTGTTGCCAACATACGCTCTAGAAAATGCAACTAACCCAGGTTGGTTGGCTGGGCTTCCAATTGGTATCAAGGACCTAACCAACGTAAAAGGGGTTGCAACGTCCTTCGGCAACCTGGCGCTGCGCGATTTCGTACCTAACTTTAGCGACCCTCTTGTGGAACGGCTTGAAGCGCACGGTGGAATTATCGCAGGCAAAACCAATACGCCGGAATTCGGAGCTGGCGGAAACACCTTTAATGACGTCTTCGGTTACACACGCAATCCGTGGGACACTCGAATGAATGCTGGAGGATCGTCAGGGGGAGCGGCGGCGTCTTTGGCCAGTGGCGAGTTGTGGCTAAGTCACGGGTCAGATTTAGCGGGATCGCTCAGGACTCCGGCTGCATTTTGTGGCGTTGTTGGCTTGCGCCCCAGTCCTGGACGATGTGGCGGCGGCCCAGCAGCGACTGTATTTTCCATTGAAGGCCTTCAGGGGCCAATGGCGCGCGACGTTCGAGATTTGGCACTATTTCTTGATGCGATGAGCGGGTTAGACCTCCGCCTGCCGACATCACTCGATGCTCCGTTGACGTCATTTCAATCAGCAATCGAGGCCCCGGCCCACCAAATACGCATCGCGTTTTCAGAAGATCAGGCCGGTTTCGCACCTGTTGATCAGGAAATACGGTTGGTGCTGCGTAAGGCTATGGAGAGAGTCGAGATGGATGGTATCTCCGTCGATATCGCCTGCCCAGACTTAGCTGGGCTCTACGAAACCTATACGACATTGCGCGGCATGCACTACGGTTCCGTCACAGCTTACCTGCCTGCAAAGGTACAGAAACACTTCAAAGAAACACTTAAGACAAACGTGGATTTTGGACGCGCCCTAACTACACAGAAAATCTATGATGCCCTCAGACAGCGGACCATCATTTTCAACCAGATGTACGGATTCTTGACTCGCTTTGATGTTCTGGCCATTCCCGTGACAGGAGCAATTCCTGGGCCTGTCGAAGTCGAATTCCCAGCAAGTGTAGATAACGAACCAGTTAGTGATTACCTAGACTGGTTACGATTTTCATTTCTGGCAACCACCGCTGGCTTACCTGCGCTATCATTACCTGTTGGATATACATCTCAAGGCCTTCCTGTCGGCTTACAGCTTGTTGGACCGCCAAGAGGCGAAGCAAGGCTCCTTCAGGTTGCTGCAAAGATTGAAGAAATTCTAGCAATCTCAAAAAAACCAATTGATCCAATTATAAGTTCATAGGTTTTTGGTTGATGATGCAATTATATTGAGCGATATTACAAACCAACACTACACTATACTTGTAAATGGCTTTCAGTCTGGTTTTGTCGCAAATATTTGTAAAAGTCTAAAGCTGCCAATTGTCGACATGGCTATACAGCAAGCGTATGAATTGTTGATACGCAGGCAACTGGTTATTAGCGAACTGCCCTTTACTAATCATATGAGCCGTTTCAATTCCAGCTAACGTTGCGCTGGCTGAATGAAATGCTTTAAACCCCATCTGATACGCACCCAGTTTAATAGACACTGTTAGATTGAATTCAATTATGACCCAGCGAGGGTGCGGCCGTATTATGGCCTAATTTACATTCTTTTTGCCAGTTTTATCCTCTCGTTGGTGAGTCGTTGAATGTTTGAAGCGAAAGCTGTCATTTCCCGTTTCAATAATGTGGCAATGGTGCGTTAACCTATCTAGTAACGTTGTCGTCATTTTGGGGGCACCAAACACCTGTGGCCACTCACTAAAACTCAAATTAGTGGTAATGATCAAACATCCCATTAGTTGCACTTAAACGGTTAAGTGGCGAGTTGGTAATTTACTTCTAATCCATCCTCAGCGCTTAACAACTTCACTTGTCATTAAACCAATACTGGATAATCCGCAGGTATTACGGACAATATCTAATCTGCTTACAACCCACGCACTAAGGGTCACACCCTCCTCAAACCAAGACACCCCCCGGGGGTCTTACCCTAAAGAATCATTAAAAAACCAATACTTAAACACTAGACACATTCCCAAAGTTAGCTAGTTCTTAGCCATGTTCCCATAAGGTAAGGGATGCTTAAGGTCAATCAGGCCTATACCCCACTCCGATCCATCAATGAGCCACTATCACCATTCCTCTTCTACGAATGGATACTCCAGCCTCTTCTGCCCTGGAACCACTACCCAAACCGTAGTATCAATGGCCGACCTCGGCCTATTACCCTACAACCAATAACCTATCAGGAGAACAGTATGTTCAAAACAATCCGTAAGACCGTTAACCGAGCTGGCGTAACAACTAACAAAGCCCTTCAAGTACTAGAGGTCAATTTGGATTTTAGCCTCCAAGAATCGATTGACGAGGCTATAACCGAGCTCAACAACCTTGAGACCTCCCAAGAAGAGCGGGACGAGCACCTGGCTCGCCTCTATAAATAAACCAACCAGCTACCTCCTAGGTAGCTTTTTAAAAAGTAAGATAGTTTCCGATATTTACCACTAAGACACTAAAGTAGAACTATAGCCAACAACCTAGATCCATACAAACCTAAGTGACATTCACTACCTAACTTGCCTTCATAAGCAAGCAAACGACTAACTTCGGGGCAGTCTTTTATACACTGGCACATAAGATGCTGATGGCGCACCTTCCTTGGATGTATCCATACCAGGTGATAACATGACCTACAGTCATTATCAAAACGACATCATCAGAAATGAATCTACAGTTACTGCCAAATAAAATATCACTAGAAATCGCTCTTGAGTTCTTAAATCTCAACCAGTCATTATTACCAACCAATGCCAAATATGAGCTTTTGATCCAGCACATTCTAGATCAAGAAATCAAAATATACTTATGTGATAACCCAGTCATCGGCTTTAGCATCGAAAGGCTAAAAACTGCTGATCCAACAAAACTAGAAAGTGAAGAATATTATTTCAGGCTTGTCGCACTGACAGAGGATGAAGTAGAGCAGGCAGATAAAAATTTCAAGATAGACCCATCTGCATTTACGTCACTAGCACCTGGTGAATGCCTCGAAGACCAAATGAACATGCACCAGAGCAGCAGCCTGGACTTATACTTAGAGTCATTTCGATTATTTGACGATGAGAGCAACTTATTTCTGGAGTACCATAGTTTTTCAGATAGTCACACTCGCTATGCCGTATGTTCATCAACAATGCCTAATTACCCAAAACGACCAATTGCTTACCACCCTATTGAAGGCTGCTTTATCGACAAAGCGAGCGCTATTCAACTCCACAATATATTCTGCGCCACCCCACCTACCATCCGAGATGTTAACAAAGTACGAGTCGGAGTAGCTACCGCATGGCTCATTGGCTCGGCCAATGGAAGTGCCCCTTCACTTTTGAGCAACCCAATCACAGACTTACAGTCGTGCTATGACACACTTGGTAAGCCAACAAAGGCTGTACTTTGGAGCTATCTTCAAAAGGTTGATAGGTCGCTTTTTTCTTCTGGCGAAGACCAGTTCTTTAGAAAGCTTCCTATAGAATTTCTAAAAGGCACTAGTAACAGCAGTAAAAGATCGTCTCAATAGTGTTGATTCACTGCTAACTGTGTAAGTAAATCAACTTAAAAAATATCCAATAAATACAAATATTTATCAATAAATTAATAGTGGTAGTGATAAAAACACCACTATTACCATAATTTTTCTTTAAGTCTAATAGAGTTCATATATGTCCTAAGCGAGCGACTTTGTCCGCTTATATACTAAGGATATAACAATGAACCACATTCAAAACCAAGAAACCAAAACTCCTAAGCCTTGGGCTCATTTGATGCGCATTTCAGATGTGACAAAAATAACAGGCATCTCTAGATCATACCTATACCAGTTAAGTAAAGAAGGGCTTTTTCCTAAGTCAGTGAATCTGGTTCCAGGTGGTACTTCGGTGGCTTGGGTAGCCAGCGAAGTACAGAACTGGATAGATAGTAGGATCGCAGAACGTGATGGAGGAGCTTTCAATGAGTAAGTCCACACGCAAGTCACACCAACCAGTAAAACTTCCTACTTTTCAGCGGGAGGTAACTTACCCACCTGCGATTGCTCGATTTCTTCAAGATCTTATTGATAACAGAAGAACCGGTATCTCGACAATCAAACTTGGAGAGTTAGGCCACTGTGGCATTAGTCAAAAACTGCACGTGCTCAGATCCAATGGCTGGATCATTGAGTCAACGAGAGTTCCAGTGCTAGGTACGAATAACGAAGTTCGGTGCTGGGTCAGCAATTACAAAGTGATTGGCTGTAATGTGGAATTTAGTAAGGAGGTAGTTTAGATGAACGCTATAAACAAAAAAGCCCTTGTCGCCGGCAAGCAAACAAAGGGCTCTATCCAAACAGGACAATTTAATCATACCACAGGTACTGGTTACAGCAAGAACAGCATGTTTAACCCTCTTACGGTTAGTAAGAATTTCACTGCTGGCATTACGAACATACCACCACGAGATTGGCTGGTAGCTAATTTGTGCCTGAAGAAGTATATAACTGGCCTTGTGGCCCCTGGAGGTACCGGTAAGAGTTCCTTAGCCCTTGCCCTAGGGATATCGGTTGCGTCCAACAATGACATACTACAACTCGGTGCACGCCAGCAGGCTAACGTGCTCGTTATCAACAACGAAGATTCGTATGACGAGCTAAGGCGCAGGATCGCAGGTATAACAACACAGTTTGGAATTAATCCTATTAGCTTAAAGGACAGGTTGTTTTACGAATCTGGCTACGAGAAGAAGTACATGCTGTCAGAGATGAGTGATAGTGGTCAAAAGGAAACAGCATTTGCCAGTGACCTGATCGAATATATGCTCGACAAAGATATTGGATTGCTCATCGTAGACCCGTTCGTATCGACCCATAACGCGCCTGAGAACGATAACACAGCTATAGATCAAGTCATGTCTATATATCGTAGGGTTGCCGCTAAGACTGGCGCTTCTATCACACTAATCCATCACACACGCAAGCAGGACACTAAAGGTAGTTCAGCAGGCAATGCAGATATCGCTCGTGGTGCTTCTGCTCTCAAGGATGCTGTCAGAGTTGTTGCTACATTAACTCCAATGTCTACAGTCGAGGCAAAGGCAATAACATTCGATGCCCAGAAACAATCACGCCACTTTAGATTAGATTTTGCTAAACAAAACTTTTCTCCAGCATGCGTCAATGAAACGTGGTTTAGAATGGAATCTTGCCTGATAGGCAATGGTGAATATGTTGGCGTACCCATCCCTGTTAACTTAAAGCCACTCTTTAGCAACTCTACAAGCAAGGTGAAATGGGATGACCTATCGGTCGCAGAAGCTCTTGAGCGAATATTTGGCAACGCTGCGTCTCGTGATTGGAAGTCACTTAAGCCTCAGTTTGAGACTGACAACCAAGTTTGCAAGACTACCTCATACAATACCATTAAGTTGCTTTCGGATGATCCAAATAAGCCAACTGTTATAGACAACGGTAATGAGGAAATAAGCTATTGGCAGAGCAAACCACCTGGAGGAATCATTAAGATCAACCGTAAGGTTGTATAGCTAATTAGACCTTTCCGTGTTCCGGAGATAGACGTTCCAGGACTGGAAACCAGTGTTTATAAGGCTTTGATGGGAGCATTCCGGAGGTTATTGATAATCGACCGGAATGCTCAATTTTACACCTCTGAAAGCTCCGTATATCAGGGGTTTCCGGATTCCACCCTTTCCGCCCCTACGGGGACATATTCAATGGAATGCCCCTCAGGTAGTTTATTTTTTCTTTAACTCTAATGGTGAATAATTCATTTGAACCAAGATATCCTGTGCCTTATTAAGCATCGACCTGTTCTGAAATGGGCCTACCATTACCTTGAACCAAACAGATCCAGACTCAGTAGTAGATTGACTCACTTCCACGTTAGGTAGTTTTTTTATTGTTAATAGCTTTTGTAATTCTTTAGCATCGTACTCAGACTTAAATGAAGCTACTTGCAGATGGCTTTCTGTCTTCTTATTTGGATC
>TARA_B110000037_G_scaffold19397_1_pt1 | contig 17954 bp, 26 predicted proteins | sample TARA_B110000037 | Tara Oceans TARA_B110000037 (sample SAMEA4397196) | marine metagenome | biome: Polar Biome; feature: [MIX] marine epipelagic wind mixed layer (ENVO:01000061); material: water (ENVO:00002006), including particulate matter (ENVO:01000060) such as... | depth 10-100 m
TAAGCATATAAATATAATATCGTTATCTAATGTTTCCTGTTCACTACTATTACAATGTACTATACCTTTAATATCAAAAGTTTTAATATCATAATAATTTTTAAATTTCTGGTATATAGCGTTACCAACAAAACCTTGACCTATAATTCCTATTTTCATATCAGTTCTTTTTTAAGATATAATTCTTTTTTAATATAATGTCCAAAACTTAACATTATTCGAGGTTTTTCCCCTCCAACTTCTTCTATAGTATGATAATAATTTCCAGCTTCACAAACCCACACTTCATTTTCCTTAACCTTTATAGTTTGATCATCAATTATAGCATACCCCCCTTTAGTAGGTTTGTTGATCATCACATTAAATCTAATGTGGAGGGTTTCTTCATCTGGGTTTTTATCTTTATGTAAATGTACTTTATGGCCTTCTTCAGAATATGATATAATAAACCCATCTTTAATATCAATAGGTGTATCAAGTTCAAAACCAAATTTATTAAGTATAAATTTATCTACCACCATCATTTCATTGTATAATGGTGAAGTTGGGTTATTTAGATGTCCTACCCCAACTACTTGACCTTTATGTGATGGTGGTTTGTGAAAGTATTTTTTTCTATTCTTAGATTTACTAGTCCACTTTAAAATAGGGTCTGTAAGTTCTTTAGGTATAATTAATTTTTCCAAAATGAGTATATTCCTTTTTCTAGTTCATATTCAGGCCACACAAAACGTTCTCTCATAGGCTGTTTTTGAGCCCATTTCCACATTTCTGTTAGTCCTTCCTTTAAGTTTGTTTTATGTTCAAATCCTAAAATATCAATAGATTTTTGAAAAGTTGGGATTGAATGTTTGACTTCATGTCTACCTTCCTCATAAGCCACACAACAAGCTCCTGTTACCTCCTTTAGTATTAAGGCTGCTTCAAAAATTGAATGTTTTTCAATGCCACCTAAATTAATAATTTCTTTACTAGCATCTGGTTTAGTAGCGGCATTCCAAAGTGGTTCTAATGAGTCATCAATGTAACTAAAAGCTCGGGTTTGTTCTCCATCTCCAAATATAGTTATACTTTCTTCATTTAAGTGTTGATACATCCAAATACCCAAAACGTTTCTGTATTTATCCCAGATATTTTGTTTTATACCATATACGTTATGAGGTCTAACTATACAATAATCTAGTCCATGTTGCTCATTAGCAATTTGTATATCCATCTCACAGGCATACTTTGCAACTCCATAAGGATCTATAGGTTTTGGTACTTGAGCTTCATTAAACACACCACCATCACCATGCCCATATACTGCTAAAGTAGATGTAAATACCAATCTTTTAACGTTAGTCTTTATACATTCGTTGACTATGCGGGCTGTTGCTTTTAAGTTGTTATCATAGTTATATCCACGTATAAAAGGTGATAATCCTTCAGCCGCATAAGCAGCAAAGTGAAATACATAATCAAATTTATTTACTTCAAAACAATTTTCAATGGGGTGATTTACAAGATCCATCTGCCAAAAATCAACTTTAGGGTTAATGTTTTCTTCAAAACCACCACTTAAATCATCTATACCTACTACTTTATATTCTGGTTTGTTTTGGATAATCCAATCTGCTAGTCTACTTCCTAGTAAACCTGCTACTCCTGTTATTAATACTTTTTTGCTCATATTTTATTCCAATCTGTTAAAGGTGATAACCAAGCTGTCTCTCCATGTGTTGAATAACCAGGTATTGGTGTTATTAATAATTCATTTTGTGATCTTAAATCTAAAAACATTTGAAAGTCATTAGGGTGTGATTCTGATGTCCATTGCCTTAATGTTATTTCTGTACGTTTTAATGTGCTAACTTTTGCTGCAAAAGTCATTGTTGTTGAATTTGTTATTTTCCAATGACTGGAGTCTGTTAGATATACTCTTGTATCTTCAGCACCCCCTTCACAATAAGCATTACCTCCTTTATTTGGGCCAATATACTTATCTGGGTGGTCATATAGTGAAACAAACGCTGCTCCTAATTCAAATGCTTCTTTAATTATCTCTTCAGATCCGGGTTTATGAAGATAATCATTTTCTATAAAGTAAACAATTTCATCATCATCATATGTTAAAGCTTCATCTAACGCTAAATTAAATGTTGCTGCCCCATTACCCTTTTCAGTATATAAAATACAATCACGTGTTACGTACTTTTGAATCATATCATTAGTATCTGAAGATACATTATCTGCTATAACACTCCAAATTGAATCATCAAATTCTTTAGTAGCATTTGCTAAACAATTTTCATTGTTGATGTAGTCAGGTTTAACTTTATTGTAACCAACATCTGATATTCTATATATTATTCTCATTTATTTATATTCTATACCTTTAATAATTTGTCCATTTTTAGGATTATGAGAATTATTTTCAAATAAATTTGGTGGCATACCCCACTTATATATAAAGGTTTGTGCCGCAGGAGATTCAGATGAAATCATTTCTTCCTTGTTTTTACCCTTTTTAGTTGCCATACTTACAAAATGGTAAAAATGTGCCTTAGATGTTCTACTAAATTCTAAACCATTTAATTCTAATTTAAGGAAAAAATCCCAATCACATATAAATGGGGATTTATAAAGTGTATCAAATCCACCAACAATCATATAGTCTTTTTTAGACATAGCAAAGGGAAATATTCCCCCATCAGGAGTTGAAATATCATTACGTATCGTTGGTTCATATTGTTTAAACCCCTCATAATCAAATTTACTTGGATGTAGACCAAAATTCTTTACAGGAAAACCAAATATACCATTAAAGGGTTCAATTTGGTTAATTGTTAATACATGACCATATTCTAATTCTTCCTCGATAACTTTATCCCAATCTTTACATAATACGTTATCATCATTAATTATAACAATAGTTTCATTATCAGCATTACAAACCCCTAGGTTTAATGCCATTTGCATACCTTGATTTTGTTCTAAAGGTAAAAAATTAATTTTATCCTGATATTTTTCAACAATATGTTTGGATTCTTCTGCAAATCCATCTAATATCACTATAATTTGATTTTTTATAGATTGACCTTCTAGTGCTGATTCTAAACATAAATCTAGACATTCTGGGTTTCTGTATGAGGGTATAATTAAACTTACCATTTATAATGTTTTTTCAATGTTATAATATCTTTCGTTTTGTTTTTCTTGTCGTTCTACTTGTTTATTATGGGTAATACTAAATCCTTCTTCTACAGGTAAAGAGGCAAATTCCTTATATCCTGTTACCATACCATGAACTGGATGTCCTGTCCATTGGATTTCGGGTAAATTTCTATATATTCGTTTTTGTTGATCAGGCCAATTAACCCAACCTTCTTCATTTACTCTCCAACCCCATTTTTTAATATGTTCTTCAGTTAAACCTTCTACAAGATTTTTACGTGGAACTACTAACATATCCAAGGTAGGGTTTGATTCTAAAATAGGTTTTAAATTAAATATTAAACCTTCATTTGGTATTTCATCAGCATCTATTTGGAATATATAATCTCCCTTACATAAAGAATTCATATAATTCTTATTTTCTAGGAAATTTTGTTGGAAGTTAAAAGGGAATGCTCTTACTTTATCTTGATGGTGTTCTAACACATCAAGTACTTCTCCTGTAACCCTATTATCATCATATACAATTACAATCTCATCTTCTTTATCAATTAAGGGAGATATGAACTCTATTAAATGTTGGATTTCTTCGTGTTCATTACAAACTGTTATTCCGTAACTTATTTTCATATTTATTTAACTTGGTAATGCCCCAATATACGAAAGAGCATCTATATAATCACGCTCTTTAAAATATTTTGCGGTAGACATATCTGGTTTGTATGATGATATTGAACCATCTTTATTAGTAATTTCTTCATCTAATTCTTTTGCTTTTACTGCTGCCCATTTCCATTCTTCTATATTAGCACCTGAAGCATATACCATTCCTAATTCAGGGACATTTATATTATTAGGTAACCATATTAATTTGGTATCATCATCTTCCCAAGCTAAATCTTTATATAGTTCAGGAAGTAAAACCATCTGTTCGTTATAGAAATCAGTTCCAGCTTTCATTAGTGTATTTGTCATGAAACCACATGATAAACTCATATATTGCGTTATATCTTTGCTTACTTCAATCTTATAACATAAATCGCCGCCTGATTTAGGACATTGTATTATTTCATCGTGTTGTGCCATATCTATAGTTTTGGTGTTATTAATTGTGGTAGGGATAATTCTACTTGTTTTGGAATTAAGGGTATATTTTCTTTTAATACCTTTCCTAGTAATTCTTTCATAGCATCAAATGAAAAATTAGTCTTAATATGATGACCATGTTTTTTAGCTCCTACTGTATATTTTTTATAATTCTTATAGACATCTCTAAGTGCATCAATTGATGCTTTATCATGAACCTTAAACCATTGGGTTTCTTTTAATAACCATTGATTAGCAGCGCTTTCATGAACCGGTTCTAAATCACCAGGTAATAAAATACAATTACCTTGTGTTAAAAAGTCAACATGACCAGACCAACCTGATGCTATAATAGGTTTTTTACTTAAACCAAACTCGGCTAAAGGTCTACCATAACCTTCACCTTTAGTAAAACTAACCATAGATTTTACTTTTGGATGGTTATATAAATCATTTATTTGTTCATCAGATAAATTACCATTAAAAATATAAACATTGGGTAACTTAGTATCTTTATGATACGATTTTTTTATAACTTTAATTTTTTGGAGTAATTCTTCTCTACTTATATAACTATTCCTCCCTATACATGACTTTAAAATTAAAGCAGGTGGTGATTTTTGACCTTTAAAGGCTTCAAAGAAATTTTTTACTAATACACTAATATTCTTTCTATCATGGCCAAAGCTTCCACCTAACCAATGTCCTACAAATAAATAACAAAAAGATTCTTTAATAGTATCTAAATTTATATTTACGTCTTTTGGTTTCTTATAAAAATAAGTATCTAAATCTACTCCTTCAAATATTACTTCAATTGGTTTTTCTAATTTAATTATATTAACAACTTGATTTGTTTGTTTATCCTTCTGCTCAAACCTAATATCTTTAAATACTTTTTTACTATGCTCTGAGGAGACTAAATTAAGGTCCATTTTATTTAGGCCTTCAACCCAAGGTGAAGCACAACCCGTACTTTCAATCCCCGCGGTACAACCAATGTTATATGTTCCTACTGGTTGGAATTCGCTTGGGATTGTAATTTGCATCCAAATATCTGGTTTAGATGTAAGGTTTTGAATACATAGGGGTTGTAAAAATTTCCATTTATCATGGTTTTCTAAAAATCCTGATGGGGTATCACCCCACCTTTGTGGTAGAATTTTAACATCATATTTATCTAATTCTATTATAGATTTAACTATATCTCTTGCTCTAGCACCGTAACCACTATATGTATCTACTGGAGCGCTAATTATGAAACTTGGTTTATTCATTAGTATGTAATTTTGTGGTTTAAAAATCTTCCTTTATATTCTGTTGCATTTACTATTTCAAAATCCTCTCTTGGTTCCCAAACTGAAAATAATTCTTCAAATGCTTCCATTACTCTTTGTGCTTGATGTTCAGCTGTGAAGCCTGCTTCATCACTTAAAGCCCATTCTCTACCTTTTAACCCTTTAGCTTTACGCTCTTCATCTGTTAACTCGTAAATTTCTTTTATTCTGTCACAAACATCTTCCCATGAACATCTATCATCAAATATATAAGGGGTTTGAGGTGATCCTTGGATTGATCTAGATGTTGGGTAAACAGGGAACATCCATTCACCATGTTCTTTATAAGTACCTCTATGGTTAGAAGGAACATCAGCACTTGGTGTAAACCATTTACCATTTTCATCTACAAATCTCATTTGGTCTTGCATTCCACCTGTTACATTAGCAATTACAGGAGTACCTGTTAACATTGCTTCCGTAACTGTTAAACCCCATCCTTCATTAGAGGTAATTAATATTTGGAGGTCTGCTATATTATATAACCAATTTAATTGTGTTCTTGATAATTTTTGATGTGAAAATATTATATTATTTTCATAGTTTTCCCCAAAAAGATATTCAGCTACTGCACCTAAATCTGTACCATGGTCTGTAACTAATTCTGTATGTAAAACAAATCTACATTTATCCGCTTTTTCTTTCGGTAAAGAATCTAAAAATGATCTAAAAGCCAACATTGCATCTGGTATTTGTTTTCTACGAATGTTTCTAGAGTTAAAGAACATTACATAGTCTACATTATCACCTACAAGATTAGTTCTAAACTGTTGTAGAGGCTCATATTCACTATGATCTTTATCTATTGGGTAAAATTCTTTATGATTTAAACCATGAGGAACATATTTAAATACTCTTTTACTATTATCACAGTCTGCTAATACTAATTTATTAATGTTAACGGTTTGTTTTGAAATACCCATTAATAAATCACAAGCTTCATAGTATGGTTTATTATACATAGGAGCCGGATAATCATCCCAAATATTTAAATATACTAAAGGACATTGTTTTCTAATAGTATCTTCCATATTAAAAATATGTTTAAAATACCTAGGATCTGTAATTAACATTACAGCATCTGGTTTTTCAACATTTAAAATTTGCTGTAATTCAATTGATTGGGCATACCCATCTACACAGTATAACCTTACATTAGAATCTTCTATTTTTGCTTCTATATTTGTAGCAGACGATATATCTAATACTTTACCTTTTTCAGGGTGTTGAATAGCTCCTGCTATATTTACCCAATTGAAATGGTGTGCTGTGTGTATTACAATTTCCTTTGCAACTGTTGCTACACCGGAATGTACTCTAATATCATCACACACTAACAATATTTTTTTCCTCTGTTCTTTAGGAATATGCTTAAAATCTTTATTCATGTAACTTAAATTTATAGTTCAATATTTGTTTGGTTTGAAATCTGTTTTCTAAAGTCTTCATCTGTAAGATACAAAAATAGAGCACGATCGGCAAGTTTTTGGAAACTAAATTTCCTTCTTACACATTCTATTTTAAAATTTTCAAATAATTCACTTTTTACTTTAACACTAGTTAGTGTCATTTTTTTAGCATCTGCCATAGTTTTTGTTTTTAATAACGTTTATTTATAAGTATACGTATATAATTATTCTAGTATACAATACCCTCACCACAATGTTCTTTATCCTCTTTATAAGGACAGAACCTACAGTTCCAAGCACTTACTTGTTTTGGGTAATCTTTTTCTTTAATTTTTCCACTAGAATTAAAACATTCACTAATAAAATCATTAATTGCTTTCTTTGCTCTACCTAGTTTAATTTTCCCACTTGGTGGGGTAAATGTTTGTACTCTATATGATTGATGAGGTGACATTAAATTCTCGTCATCCCAATCTAATACTTTCCTTTTTAAAATAAAGAATTCAATCTCAATCTTATCTAATGGTATACCATATTGTTCTGAGAAGTATTGTTTGTATAATAATAATTGAAATTGTTTATCTTCATTCTTTTTATCTTGGTCTCTCCATCCACGAGTGCTGGTTTTTATATCGATTATCTTAAATGTCTCTGTTGCTTCATGGTACATAACAACATCAAGGTACCCCATATATAATACGTTATTTAACATTTTATTTGGAGCAATAACGATTGGTATCTCACAACCCACTAAACTATATCCTCGTTTTGAAAAATAACTGCTTTTTTTCTTTTTAAACCAACTTAATATACCAAGACCATCCTCAAAAAATTCCCTCATTTCTTCAGCATTGGAAAAATGACTATCCTTATTTGATTTATATTGTTTTTGATACTCTCCTATATATTTTTCTCTAAATAATTCCTCTATATCAATCCTATCAGCTTCTGCACCACTTGTTTCATACATTACGTCTAAATAATGTTGAATTACCTCATGCATAGCAGTACCAAATACGGTATGGATTGAAGATGTAAATCGTCTTACTTTATCTTTATATTGAAGTTTCCAACGATGTTGACAGCCCCTATAAATAGACATTTGGGAATACGATATATTCTTTTGATAAGCATAATTCACTGGTGAAGGTGGATTATTTCTTATTTCTTTTACAATGTTCGGGAGTTTTTTAGCCAAAATTTATAGTTTTTAGGAAGGTGTGGATTATCTTTAATAGGTAGTTGGAAAAACAAATTGTTTTCTTCTCTACCGGGAAAAATATCTTTTCCTTCTTTTATTAATTTTCTAAGTCTTTCAGGGTTTGTTATTTCATCGGTATTGAATTCTTGATGTGCATAAGCCTTTACCTTTTCAATTATCTTATCTACAGACATGAAAAAGGAAAAATGCCACCCTGCATTTTCTATCTGTAACCAATTCTGATTTCTGATTTCCTCTGTAGTCATTTCTGGGTTGCTTGTCATTACATAATAGTAAAAACACTTTGCTTTAACCTGTGGAGGTACATCCATTCTAGTAGTTAAATTATAATAATACCAATTCTGTAAAAGGCTTACAGCATCCCCAGGGATGGAATTTTCTTTAAAATATTTAATAACCTTGCTATCAGGTATCTCATCTAAATCACTTAAAATGATTATATCGTTGGGGTTTAGGGATAACTGTGATAATGGAATTTTAACACTGTTTTTTTGAAAGAAGTCTCTAGACCAAGTATCCTCATTACTAGAACCTGTAGGCATATTATCTACTACATGGTAATGGATTTTATGTAACCACTTTGCAAATCTTTTCTTATTTAGGTGGAAATTTAGATCTTTAGGTAAACCCGAGAATGTTTGGGTTGCTTCTACTAGAATAAAAATATCTACAACATCGTCTAATTCTGTTAAACGGAATTCTAGCATATCTAATTCACTATTGAAAGCAAAACAATCTATAACCTTACTAGGTTGGTTTAGATTTAAATTAGTTAGTTCTTCTTGAGTCATGTCTATTATTTTTTCCACTTATCTCTACCAACTAGCAATCCTATAATTCCATAATTGGCAATATCAATAAAGGTATCTTCCATACCTTCACCTTTAACAAATGACCTACCATTAACTAATAGATTTTTTAAACGTGATATTTTATCAGTTAACCTAATACATAACCCAGTTAATGAGAATTGTTTATCATTGCTATTATTAACGATATCTCCGCCTAAAGCAATGTTATTTAAACCATAATCCATATGTTTAGCTGCAAACATTGCATACATTTCGGCTTGAATTCTAATAAACTCATTAGATAAATCTGGGTATTCTTCTTCGAAAATTGTTATTGTTTGGTTGACTTCATCATCCATAAATTCTTGAATTTTCTTAGGGTTTTTTGCATTCATAATTTCTCTATCGCTCATAACTATTTCTTTTGCATTATTACCAAAATGGCCTACATTTTCCTCTAAATATTTTGATACTGAACTACCCATTTAGTTGTCCTTTAGTATTAAAATATTTGTCTAACGCTCCTAACCTATCATCAGCATCAACTAACATTATAAGTGCTTCTTCAGCATTTTTATAAAAGTCTCCGGTTGAATGGTCTCCAATACCAACTCCTTTGTTACCTAATAATTCTAGGGATAACATGGCTTTTGCTTTATCTGCTTGTGCAGATGTTCTTAACATATCTACTAATTTACTCATTTTAATATGGTTTTAATTTCTTTTTTATCTAATCCTCTATCCGTTAATATACGATTTATCTCTGTGGTATCCAACAAAGTTAGGTACTCATTGACTTCTCTTGATGAACATTTAAAGTGGTCTCTTAAATTGTCTATTAATATAACATTTCTTTTTTTAATTGATGATTTTATGTATTTACTCCATCTATTGTTTTTAGGAATAAATTCTTTATACACATTATATATCATAATCTTTTCTTGAGGAGGGAATTCTTGTACAAGATTAACCACCTCTATATAGTCAGTATTCTGGCTCATAAAGCGATGAATCATGTACGAATTGAATAAATCCCAATCCTTATCAGTAAAAGACGATGCAGGTGATTTTTTTGAATTAATCTCCTTTATCCAATCAAATATATTTTTCATTTATACTAATTCGTCTTTTAATTCCTCTCTCAATTCAACCGGGATGCCTTCACCTAGTATTTTCATTGTTGTTGGGTCATAAAAAACGGGAATAGGCATAATAGCATCATTATCCGTTCCTGCTACGAATTTAGAAATTTTTCTTAGGATAACTCCACTCATAAAGATACTTCCACCTTCTTCATTAGTTATTCCAGTTGTGTTAGTTAAATCTATGTTTAACTGTGGTGCTTGTGGTGCTTGACTCATAATTACTTATTATTTATTAGATTTGTTATTAAACTTATACAATTTATTTCTTTATCTAAACGAAAATTAGCTTTATACTGATGATCATTTATTAATATGGCTGCAGTACCTTCTTTATTTGGTAGGTATTTACTAGCATTGTCAAATAGATATCTAAATAGATCTTCAAAATCATCAACATTTGAATCAGCGAGTATCTGTCTTATCTTTTTGATTTGTGGTTTTGGTAATTTTAATTCACCTACAATAGCAGACATATAACCAGTGGAAATAAGTAAAGAATCATCGATTTTTAACTCACCTCCAGTACTACTTGATTGGATAGTGTTAAGCATTTTTCTAATGTCAGGATAAAACCTGTTAACAATTTTCCCAATGGCAGTGGGTTCATAACTAATGCTTTCAATATCACAAATAGTGGCTAAATGTGCTGCTACTTCTTTTTTAGTAGGTGGTACTATTTTAAATGTTTGACACCTTGATTGTAAGGGGTCTATAATTCTTTCTACATAATTACAGGTTAAAATAAACCTAGTGGTACGGGAAAATGTTTCAATTATATTACGAAGCGAAGCCTGTGCTTGAATTGTAAGGAAATCTGCTTCATCCAAGATTACCACTTTAAGTGGTTTGAAGGAAGCAACACTTGCAAAACTTGATACTTTATCTCTAATGGTTTCAATTCCCCTTTCATCAGAGGCATTAATATAGAGATAATCACAATCTAGGTTTCTAACACATAACTTAGCAAGGGTTGTTTTACCTGTTCCTGCTGGACCATAAAATAAATAGTTCTGTATGTCGTTGTCTGCTAATTGATTAGCAATTGAGGATTTTAAACTCTCATTACCAACATACGTCTCTAAAGTTGTAGGTCTGTGTTTTTCGTTTAATAAACTATTTTCTTTAGTACTCACCATATATAGAGAATTTCTGTTCTTTTGGTTTTTCAATTACTACTTCTTCAGCATCTATAGCAAATAATTTACCTGCTAAAGGGGCTAATTTGTACTCACCTTTAAATCCTGTCTTAGTCATATAAGCTTCTAAGGTATCAGTTAAGGTTTTATGCACTGGACCACTTGGTTCATTTGCAATTAATCTCCATTTATCACCTGGAGGGACTCTCCTAGCAATTAATATATCTTTTTCTACTGTTTTTGTCTGTTCCATGTCGTGAATATACGAAAAGTAAATGGGGGAGCCAAAAGCTCCCCCAATCACCTTACTGTTCTTTTACAGATGCTTTTTTATAATCTGTAATCAAATTTTTAATTGCCATTGCAGCTTTACGAGCACGTTGTTGTGATGCTTTCGTAGTTCCTGCGTTTTCTGATGATAAAGTATTGAAATTTTCTTCAATTGCTTCAAATAATTCTTGTTTACTCATAATTGTTTTTATTTATTTATTTACTTATTAATATTAATTTACATCATTCCAGCACCCATTTGGGCATTAGAATCTAACATTCTCATTTTTTCGAGTTGAGATGTTTTATCTTGAGTTAAAGTACATTCAGTTAATAGAACTGTTCCTGCTACTGATGCGGCATTTTCGAGAGCTAATCTAGTTACTTTAGTTGGATCAATTATACCTGCTTCTTTAAAATTTTCAACAATTTCAGTTTTCAGGTTATATGATTCCCATGTAGTATTACCTTTTATAATATCACGAGCTAAAATACTAGAATCCGTTTTAGAAATACCGGCATTTGTTAGAATTTGTTCAAATGGAGTACCACAGGCATCATATACAATTTGTGCCCCAATAGTACCTTTAGTAATAGATTCACGAGCAACTAATAATGCTTTTCCACCTCCAGGTACAATTCCTTCTTCAATTGCTGCCTTTGTAGCGTGAAGTGCATCATCCACTCTATCTTTTTTCTCTAACATTTCGGTTTCAGTACTTCCACCTACGTGTACAATAGCTACTCCCCCAACAAATTTTGATAATCTATTTTGAAGTTGTTCTTGTTCATACGGTGTTTTACTTTTTAAAATTTGTTCTTGTAATTGATCAATACGAGTTGCAATAGTATCTGTATCTCCTTTTCCATCTACAATAGTTGTTTGTTCTTTAGTAACGGTTGCAATTCTTGCTTCACCAAACCAATCCCAACTAAATTTATCAAGTTTCATGCCTTTATCTTTACTAAATACTACACCACCTGTTAGGTTAGCAATATCTTCCAAAACAAGTTTTCTTCTTTCCCCAAAATCAGGTGCTTTTACAGCACATACATTAACTGTACCTCTCATTTTATTTACAATCAATGTAGCTAATGCTTCATTGTCAATATCCTCAGCGATAATCAATAATGATTTACCTTGTGATGATACTGCTTCCAATATAGGTAATAATTCTTTTACAGTATTTAATCTCTGGTCCAGAATTAAAATGGAGGGGTTATCTAATGTACAAGACATAGTATTATTGTCAGTTACGAAATAAGGTGATTTATAACCCCTATTAAACTGCATACCCTCTACTGTTTCAAGATAAGTATCTCCTGTTTTAGATTCTTCAATATGTACTACACCTTCTAAACCTACTTTATCAATTGCTTGAGCAATTAATTTTCCAGTTTCAATATCATTATTTGCTGATATAGTTGCAATTTGTTCTAATTGACCCTCTGCTGATATATCTTCTGATACTGATTCTCTTAATTCAGATGTTACTTCTTTAATAGCACCTTCAATCTGTCTTTTAATTTCAACAGCATTTTCGCCGTTATCAAGATGAGATAATCCTTTTCTAATCATTTCTCTTGCTAATAAAGTAGAGGTAGTTGTACCATCTCCTGCTTTTTCCGCTGTTTTAACTGCCGCCTGTTTAATTAGTAATACTCCTAATTCTTCACTAGGATCATCTAATAAAAATGATTTTGCAACTGTTACTCCATCCTTAGTTGATTGAGGTGCTTCTTGTGCTCCTCTAAAAATTACTACATTTCGACCATTTGGTCCTAAAGTAGCGACAACCGCATCAGCAAGTTTATCTATACCGTTTTGTAATTTTGTTCTGGCATCTTTGCCATAATGAATCTTTGTTTCCATTTCTTAATTGTTAGTTTATTATTCAGTTGCTTCTTGAACTTTTGCAAGAACTTGATTTTCTGGTCCAATGTAATATTCTACCCCTTCAAATGGGAGTTTAGTAAAACCTTGGGTTGGGAGTACTACTTTATCCCCAATTTTTACTTGTGGTGGCATTAATACTCCACTGATAGTATATCTACCAGGACCTACAGCGATAACGTCACCAAAGGTATTTGTATCTTTCCCCATATCAGGAACGATAATGTTACCATAGACAGTTTCTTCTACTTCTATGGGTTTAACGATAACTGCATCATAAAATGCTCTTAGCTCTTTCATCTACGTACTGTTTTAAATTTGTTGTTATTTGTTTATAATTCTCTATGTATTCACTTAGTTGACTATAATCTCGATCATTAGATTGTAGTTCAGATATTCTCATTAGAGCAGCTCCTATAGTAGGATAGTAATACAAAGACTTTTCATAAGTCTTAGTTTTACCTTTAGCTCTAAAATGGTTCGCATCTGATGTTACATTCATTTTAATGGTGTAACTGTACTCGTCTTTAGTAATAAAGTAAGGTTCCAGTAAAGGATCGGTAATAGTCTTAATAGACTTTCTTTTTGTTGTCATTTATAACGATTTATTATTATACGTGAATATACGAATAATAGTGCGCTAGGACACGCTTTTTTGGTAAAACTTTTATTTTATTTTAATAGATTTTGGTTTTTTAGACTCCGCAATTGGAATAAATAAATGAAGTAAACCATCTTTCATTTCTGCTTCTAAATCTTCAAGTTTAAATTTAGGGGCTACTTTATAACCTAAATTAAAAGATCTTTTAGCTAATCCTTTATAGATGTATCCTGTGTAATCTTCTTCTTCTGTTGGTTTATCATAGATAATTTTTAAAAGGTCTCCATCAATTTCAAGTTGAATATCCTTTTTAGTTAGACCAGTACAGGCAACTTCAAAGTGAAGTCCTTCTTCGTCGTAAAAAATATCTAGTGGGTGGGGTTGTTTGTTTTCAAATGTTGTTGGTTGAAAAACACCGTCTGCCTTGAAAAGGTTACGGAATAGTAAGTCGAACGGTGTACGCTCATTGAATAATGTACTCATATCATTTAGTTTTGTGAGGCCGAAGCTCTCGATTAATTATTTATAAACATAACGGCATGCCCTAGCTATACTATCTTGTTCCATTATACGTATATAAAATTAATTCAAGGTATCAAAGAAAAATACTTGTGATAATCTAGAGGATTCTATATCCCACCCAAAATACGTAGGTGCGGCATGTAATAAACCTGCATCCCATATAACACATCTATTAAATACATTACCTACTTGGTCTACTTTCTCATAAGGAGTTGCATCTACAAAGGTGTGTTGATTGAACATTCCCTCACTTTCACTAGCATGTCTTCCTTTGGTTTCTTTATGAGCATAAAAACAAGTTCCTGCTTCATATGGAGCATTTGGGTTTAAATATACAGCTGCGGCCCATTGTTGGTTATCGCAGTGCCATACAGTATTAATTCCTGCTTTATGAGATTGGAATCTACCGTTCATTTCGTAGTCCTCCCATTTGCTTATTTTTTTACCTAAGGCGTTTTCAAATTTTTCTTTTACTCCTTTAAATAAAAATTGTTTTCTTGTTCTTAATCCCAAGTACCCATCATCATCGTGAAACCATTGTTCAAGAGCATGTTCTCTTAATTCTAGTGGATTTTCATAAAAGTCATCTATAGCAGTGAATCTTCTATTAGATTTTGGGTTTGTCTTGAAGTCATCTGTTTTAATAACACCCCAGTCGTTTTTTGGTTGTGAGTCTTGATACATGGTAATTAGTTTAAATTAATTTAATTCATTTCTTAATAAATAGTAAACACTTTCTATGTGTTCTGATGAGAATTCCATTTTCATCATTCCATTTGGTGCTATGGATAGTTTAGCTGTGTCCATATCCTTGTTATTTTTTAGTATTTCACTAAACTTAAGAGCGTTAAATGGTAAACGCATTCCCTCTTCCTTTACCCTACCCTTAATCTGGTATGATATTTTATTGCTATAATTATCTTCTATAGCCTCAGGACTAAACATAAAATCACATACTAAAGAACCATCTAAATTCTCAGTCGTTTTAACAAGTACACTAGCAGCATCTAGTGCTCCTTTAGCTTTTATTAAATGAGTAATATCTTCTTCGTCTAATTCTAATTCAACATCAAACTCTGGGTCTGTAACCCAACTTGTCTTTCCTATTGCTAATGGGTCAGCAAGTGTATAAGTTAAATTAAAATTAGCGTCCTCAATATACATTACATTTTTTAAAGCACCATTACCACTTAAACTCATTAATAAGTCTCCATTAGTAATAGATAAAAGTTTAACTAGTTTATCAGTATCAAAGACACCTATATCACTATCTTGTACCGGAAAGGTATTTAATATAGTTCTACATACTAATCCTTCACTTTGGGCATAAACAGTTAAGGAATCATCTTTAATTCTCCATTTAACTGATTTGTGTAAGTCACCTAAATAATATTTAGATATTGTGCTTTGTAATAGGTTTTTATTTATCATAACTGTAATATACGAAATTTATTTTATATCTCAAAGAAATTGAATTGATTTTTATAAGGGTTTAAATCTAATGACCATTGTAAATCACTAAAAAATCCTTCTAATTTGTTTAATAGTATAGACTCAAATACTTTTCTACGATTTGCGTATTTGTCTAAAAAATCCTGTATCTTTTCAGGTATATCGTGGTCTTGAAATGCTAATGATTCTATTTTATAGGGGTTATCTTTTAAATAAATCCATTTTACTTTATCTGCTTGTGTAATTAAGTTATGTTTTTTATCTAGTGACCACAATTTTAATAAATCATTATATCTAATAGTTGCTCTTACAGGTGCAGGTGCTCCTTTTAATATTTCGGTAAACATTTCACCTGCTCTAGCTTTAGTTCCACTATACTTTTCCAATTTTTTTACTGCTGTTGGGTTACCTAACTGTGATAATGAAATAGTACCATCTAATATTTGTTTTTTAAATACTTTAACTTGTTCTAAAATACTATCCTTTTCCTTACCTTTTAGTACTTGTTGAAGTATATCATTAAAAAACTTTCCTAAGATAGGTGGGAAATTAGCCTTCATAAACTCTAAACCTTTAATGTCTAAAGATTCCTTTTCAATACCTTCTTGCTTTGTAATCCATTGTGCGTATCTTCTGTTTGCTCTAAAATAAGCGGATCGAATAACACATTCTGTCTTCATTTCTAACCTGTGCTCTGTTACATTAAACGCCTCACGTGCTAATCTATCATAATCTTCATTAATAATATCTTGGTATTTTAGTGCTACTTTCTCTAAAAGATTATCTTTTTCTTTAGGAGTAAATTCTTCAAAATTAGGATATAAATGAAGTAGTAAGGGTTCTGCATTAAAGTAATTAGAATCCGTATCTACATACGCACAATAATTCTCATCTTTATCATCGCAAATCCACCATGGTGTATCTTGTATATGTTTCATTTATATTGTTATTTTTAAAATGTTCTTTCTCCTGGAATTTTTGGTACTGTTTTAGGTCGTTCCCCTTTAGAATCAACATCATTCCTTTCATCCAATTCCACTTTATATTTGATACCTGCAACCTTAAATTCTCCTCCTTGTCTAAGCATCTTTTTAAAGAAATTAGTTTGGGCGTCAGTCCAACTTTCACTCCTTAGAATCATTTCATCTTTGTGAAGGTAAATACCGGCTGCCGATATGTGTTGGTTTTTTCTAATTGATTGTTTTTTAAGTGCCATAGTGTTATGTAATTTATGCGCATTTTACGCGCGTTTAACGCATTACCTCTTGGTTTGCGTGGGTTTATATGTCTAATTTTATTTCATTCCTCATAACCTTATTCATATGACGATTAGCACATAAAGCGGATTCTTGAATAATTCTGTGGCCTGATAATGTAATTGCTTCACTTAAGCATTGGTAATTCATGCCATACCTAAATGAAGGTAAAGCTGTGGCACCATATAGACTATTCAGTAGAATTTTCATTGTATACTGCATTAAGTGATTGTATTCACCTTTCTCCTTATCACCAGACATATATGCCTTTTTCATTCGGTCTTTATATATAACACGTTCTTCAAACCATTTCTTTAATATAGTAGATAAAACTGATTCTTTATCTGTTCTAAACATTGAACCATTAGCAGCTACAGCTAAATTTTGGGATTCAATTATTTCTATTAGTTTACTTGTGGTAACTACTGTTCTTTGTTGTTTACCATTTTCAACCAATAACTCTTCTTTTGGATCTTTAGACTTTAAATCGTTAAGTCCCAATCGATTATTACGGTCATCTTCATCTACAATGCGGCCTATGAATGTTTCCTTACCTATGTTTATAGACATAATTATAGATGGATATAGCGATGTTAAATCCTCATCAAACATATATTTATATAACCCTGCTTTAGGGCAGAATAAATAACCACCTGCATATGTATCCTTCTTTTGTG
>TARA_B110000037_G_scaffold126183_1_pt1 | contig 17933 bp, 12 predicted proteins | sample TARA_B110000037 | Tara Oceans TARA_B110000037 (sample SAMEA4397196) | marine metagenome | biome: Polar Biome; feature: [MIX] marine epipelagic wind mixed layer (ENVO:01000061); material: water (ENVO:00002006), including particulate matter (ENVO:01000060) such as... | depth 10-100 m
GATATTAGAAAAGTAGTAATTGCCTATTTAAAATTAGAGACAAAAAAGCATAATAAATAATAGCATCTATTCTAGGAATTATAGGAAGTAGAAGGCATAAGATGCGCTATTAGAATCGGATGCAATAAATACACCATCTTCCATTAGCGTAATTTTAGAACTTCTTTCTGGAGACGTTCCTCTCAAACTAATGTTAGGTCTTAGTCCGAATCCATCCTCTTCATAAATACGTACTCCAGGAACAGTTCTTAAAGCCCTGTTTACGTCCGTAAAGCTGAATTTTCGCAATTCTTTAGGCGATAAATAGTACGCAGAACCTGTTCTATGTTATGCTACAAATTTGTTTCCGAAAATTACACTGGTAGAAATAATAATTTTATCTAATTTCTGAATAGAGTCTAAAGATTCTTTCTGATTTTGCTGGGCAATTGCAGGGAATGTAAACAATGCGATAAAAGCAATAAAACTAATTTTTATTTCAAGGTGCAAAGATATTATTCAAAGTTATATAGGAAAAGTTCATTTAGAATAAATAAAAAGAATATTGTAAATTTTTAAGTTGAATTTAAGTTTGAGAATAAATTGCATCTATCTATTATTAATGTTAGTATGGAATTTTTATCTTAAGTATTGAAATCTAAAAATAATATCCGTGTTGGAGTGCACATCCTATAAAGTTATTGCGCAACATTTATTTTTGAAGGAATTGTTTCGTCTAAACCTTCTTTTTAAGCACTATTTGACACCTTTTTTTAAAAGGTTTTTAGTTGAAAATTTCAATTAACTCAAGTATTACAGCTCTAAATAAAAATAATTTAATTTTAAACTATTGATTACTAATGTAATACATATTTATGTTATCACTATTTTAATTTATTCTAAATAAGGATTGTGTAAATGAAAATTGTGTTTTATATTTGCCAAAAAATTAATCAATATTATTTTTAATAAGTCTAAATAAAAGACGAAAAACCAATTATTATGAAGTTTTACTACAATTCAATTAAATTATTTATGGTCTCACTTATTATGATGGCCAACGTATCCTGCAATAACGACACAGATCCAATTGCAGAAGAAGTTATTGCACCAGAAACATACTTATTTCAGAGGGGCGGAGAGAGCACTGTTAGTTATGGTGGTCAAACAACAAGAATTGAAATGGGAGGAGAATTTGTTTCAGCGCTAAAGGAAACTTCTGAAACCGAAACTAGTTTAAATGCGAAGTTTGCGCACACTGAGGGAGAAAATAATTTTTCTGAAGCAACTTTAAATGCATCTTCAAAAAGTGTTCGAAGTAAAGTTGCAGCTTCAACAGATTTTTACGCGAGTAATACTACAGACGCAACTGCAATAAAAGCAGATTTTGATTCTTGGATTAGTGCACAAGTAAATGATGTTTTTCCAAATTGGAATACGGACGCTTCTGCAGGAGTTGCTGGTAAAATTCAAGAAGCGGGTGGAGGATCTCTAAGATATGTAAGTGCAAAAGGAATTGAATACAATCAATTGATTAATAAAGGATTGATTGGTGCATTAATGGTCGATCAAATTTTAAATAATTATTTAAGTCCAGCTGTTTTAGATGCTGCAAGTAATGTTGCTGATAATGACGCTGAATCTTTAAATGATGGTAAAAATTACACGACTATGGAACACAAATGGGATGAAGCTTTTGGTTATTTATATGGAAAAGAAGTAGATATAACGGCACCAACTTTAAATAATGATAGTTTTTTAAACAAATATTTAAGCAGAGTAGAGGGCGATACTGATTTTGCAGGTATTGCAGAAGAAATTTACAATGCTTTTAAATTAGGACGGGCTGCAATCGTTGCAAAAGATTATTCAACAAGAAATGTACAAGCAGAATTTTTAAGAGAAAAAATATCTGAAATCGTTGGTATTAGAGCAGTATACTATTTACAACAAGGTAAAAATAACTTACCAACAGATAAAGGGGGTGCTTTTCACGATTTATCTGAAGGAATTGGTTTTATATACAGTTTACAGTTTACCAGAATGCCAAATTCAATAGCGTCTTATTTTACAAAGTCAGAAGTAGATGGATTTATGGAAACTTTACAAAATGGTAATGGTTTTTGGGATCTTTCTTCAGAAACTTTAGATGAAATGTCTGCCACTATTGCAGCAAAATTTAAGTTTACACTTGCACAAGCAGGTAGTTAAATTATTATTATAATTAATCGGCCAAAAACAAGCTTAAATGTTTGTTTTTGGTTATTTTTGTATTCTTATTAAGATTCAATAGAAATAATATGTTTAAAAGAATTTTACTCCTTTTTGTAGCGATAGTTACCATATGTGCATGTTCTTCATCGGAAGAAATTGCACCAGAACAAGTCGATAGTTTCGATAGAAGTGCAATGATGAAAAATATTGCAGACAATATAATTATTCCTGCTTATGAGGACTTTAATAGTAAGATGAGCGCACTTAAAATTGTTGGAGAAACGTTTATTACTACTCCAAATCAATCTAATTTAGATGCTTTAAGAGCTTCTTGGTTTGCTGCTTACAAAACTTGGCAATCTGTAGAAATGTTTGATATTGGCAAAGCAGAAGAGTTACAATTTAAGTTTTACATGAATGTATATCCAGTTACTGTAAATGATATTGAAGACAATATTGCAAACGAAAGCTATGATTTGAACAGTGTAAACAATCACGATGCGCAAGGTTTTCCTGCTTTAGACTATTTATTACATGGTCTTGCCGATACGGATGTTGCAATTTTAGATAAATACACTACTGGAGAAAATAAAGACAATTACAAGAATTACATTTCAGCCGTTTTAGGCCAGATGAATACACTTACCACAAGTGTGGCGTCAGATTTTAAAGCGCAACGAAACATTTTTGTTGAAAGTACAGAAAATACCGCTACAAGTAGTGTTAACAAGCTGATAAACGATTATATTTTTTATTATGAAAAAGGATTACGAGCTAATAAATTCGGAATTCCTTCAGGTATTTTTTCATCCACTCCTTTGCCAGAAAAAGTAGAAGGAAGATATAAAAATAATGTTTCTAAAGAATTAGCTTTAGACGCCTTAACTGCAGTTAAAAATTTATTTGAAGGAAGACATTACAACTCCTCAGAAACAGGTTTAAGTTTTAAAGCGTATTTGATAAAATTAAATAGAACAGATATTGCCACTGGGACCTCTAGTCAGTTTAATACAGCGACTGCGCAAATAGAAGCCTTAGAAAATAGTTTTGCAACACAAATAGGCCGAATGGGAGGCATTACGGGCATGACTCGGTCTTACGATGAATTGCAAAAAGCAGTTGTTTTATTAAAAGTAGACATGTTACAAGCTTTTAATATAAGTGTAGATTATGTAGATGCAGACGGTGATTAATAATAATATAAATTAAATAGATGCCTGACATTCTATTGAGATTTCAATAGAACATCAGGTATTTTTATGTTTATGAATATATTCAAATATAATTTTAAAGAACAAACAAATGCTGCGCCTTTGGCCATATTTCGTTTGTTTTTTGGGTTCATGATGTTTGCAAGCATTGTCCGATTTTGGGCGAATGGTTGGATAGAAAAACTTTACTTAACCCCTAAATTTCAATTTTCTTATCTCGGCTTTAGTTGGATAAAACCAATTGGAGATTATACTTATTTGCTTTTTATAATTTGTGGTGTTTCAGCCGTATTTGTAGCCATTGGTTATAAATACAGAATCGCAATAATCATATTTTTTCTATCTTTCTTATATATAGAATTGATGGACAAAACAACCTATTTAAATCATTACTATTTTATAAGTATTGTTAGTTTTCTATTGTTATTTCTGCCAGCAAATGCCTACTTCTCGGTGGATGCTTTTCTTCGGAAAAAACAGTATCAGCAAATTCCAAAGTGGACAATAGACAGTTTAAAATTAATGTTATTTATTATTTATCTGTCTGCAGGATTCGTGAAATTAAATTCCGATTGGTTGTTTAGAGCAATGCCTTTAAAAATTTGGTTGCCTTCTAAATATGATTTGCCTTTTATTGGTGAAAACTTACTGCAACAAAATTGGTTTCATTTTGCCATGAGTTGGTCTGGTATGTTCTATGATTTAACAATTCCGTTTTTACTGATGTATAAGAGAACACGTTTTGTCGCTTTTTTATTCGTAGTTTTCTTTCACGTTTTTACAAGAGTGTTGTTTCCAATTGGCATGTTTCCTTTTATAATGATCGTTTCTGCGCTAATTTTCTTTGATGCAACACTGCACCATAAAATTATAAACTTTATTAGGAAATATATTCTGAAATCTAAAACAACGTTTTTGTTAGTACCTAATTTTTATTTTTCAAAACTTAAAAGTAAAGTTGTTTTAGCACTATTTACTGTATTCTTTATTGTTCAAATTTTGTTGCCTTGGCGTTCGGTGTTGTATCCAGGTGAGTTATTTTGGACAGAAGAAGGGTACCGATTTTCATGGCGTGTAATGTTAATGGAAAAAGCAGGAAGTACTAACTTTAAAATCGTAAACTTAGATACAGGCGCATATTTTAGAGTACATAACACGGACTTTCTAACTGCTTTTCAAGAAAAACAAATGAGCTATCAGCCTGATTTTATTTTGGAATACGCACATTTTTTAGGAGATCACTTTACAAAACAAGGGCACAAGAATGTGGGTGTTTTTGCAGAGAGTTATGTTGCTTTAAACGGTAGGTTAAGTACTCGTTTTATTGACAAAAAAGTAGATTTATACCAGCAAAAAGCTTCATTTAAGCACAAAAAGTGGATTCTTCCATTTCAATCAGAAATAAAAATTAAAGGAATATAAATAATGAAATCAAGAACTTTATTGCTCTTTTTACTCTTTTTACAGTCCGGTGTTTATAGTCAGTATAAAATATCTGGTAGGGTGGTTACAGCGGATAATAAACCGATAAATAAAGTTCAAATTTATAATGAAACAGGAGACCTACTGGCGCAAACTGGCGTTTTAGGAAAGTTTAAGTTTTCCACAGAAAAAGAGGCATTGCAATTAATTATTTATGTAGAAGCATATCAACTTAAAAACGTATATCTTAAGTTAAAGGATTTTGTAAATACAAAAGTTATTTTAGAAACTTTTTCACAAAACTTATCAGAAATTCAAATAAAGGCAAGAACTGCTAAGGTTTTCGAATTGAAAAGGTTGGGCGATGTGGAGGGAACTTCTATTTTTGCGGGTAAAAAAACAGAGGTTGTTTTGGTAAATCAATCTGCAGCAAATTTAGCAGCTAATAATGCAAGACAAATATTCAACCAAATTGCAGGTTTAAATATTTTTCAAAATGATGATGCTGGCCTACAACTAAACATTGGAGGAAGAGGTTTAAATCCGAACAGAACAGCAAATTTTAATACGCGTCAAAATGGGTATGATATAAGTGCAGATGTTTTAGGATATCCAGAAAGTTACTACACACCAGCATCGGAAGGTTTAGATGAAATTCAAATTGTTAGAGGTGCTGCATCATTGCAATACGGGACTCAGTTTGGTGGATTGATTAATTTTATTACTAAAAAACCAAGCACAAAACCTTTAGAGATTATTACTAGAAATACAGTAGGTAGTTTTGGCTTATTTACCAATTTCACTAGTATTAGTGGCACTAATGGAAAGTTCTCGTATTATTCGTACCTCAATTACAAAAAAGGAAATGGGTTTAGACCTAATTCTAATTTCGATTCTAAAAATATATTTACATATTTAGAATATAAACCTAATAAAAAAGATGTGGTTTCTTTAGAAGTAACCTATTTAGGTTATTTAGCACAGCAAGCTGGTGGTTTGACAGATAAAACTTTTAACGTTGCTCCTTTGCAAAGTAACAGAGCAAGAAATTGGTTTAAGGTAGATTGGTTGTTGTATAATTTTAAATGGGAGCATGCATTTTCTAATCAGACCAATTTTTCACTTAATTTATTCGGTTTAGATGCGTCTAGAAAAGCAGTTGGTTTTAGAGAACGCAGAGTAGATTTGGCAGATAGTGGTGGTGCTAGAGAGTTATTAATAGGAGATTTTAATAATTATGGTTTTGAGGCTCGTTTTTTAACAAAGTACACGATTTTTGGCAAAAAGTCGACTTACTTAGTGGGTACAAAATTTTACAAAGCGGATAATACCGATTTTCAAGGCCCTGGTTCGGATGCCGAAAATGCAAATTTTTCAAGTGCATTGGCACAATTTCCAGATTATAGAGTGCAAGGAAATTTCAGAAATCCCAATACAAATATTGCTTTGTTTGGTGAAAATATCTTTTATGTATCCGATAAAATATCAATTACACCAGGAGCTCGTTTTGAATATATTAAGACAGCAAGTAAGGGTGTAGGTAAAATAACGAATACGGATAGTGCCGGAAACCCCATTGGTAGTATAGAAAATGTAGTGGATAATGCCAAAGAACGTTCGTTTATTTTAGTAGGTTTGGGGGCTAGCTATAAGAAGAATACAGCAGTAGAGTTTTACGGAAATATTTCTCAGAATTACAGGTCTATTACTTTTTCAGATTTAAATATCGTAAATCCGTCTAATGCGGTCGATAGAAATTTACAAGACGAAAAAGGTTTTTCTACAGATTTTGGTGTGCGAGGAAATTGGAATAATTGGATGTCTTTCGACGCAAATTTATTTGGACTTTTCTATAAGAACAGAATTGGGTTTTTATTCACTCAAATACCCCCGGTAAATAATGTGGGGCAATTAAGAACTAATATTGGGGATGCTAGAATCTTTGGGGTAGAATCAGTTTTTGACTTGAACCTGAAGAAAATTTTAAGGATGAACAACACCTATACTTTTAATTACTTTATAAATAGTTCTTTTATAAACTCTGAATATACAAGGGCAATCACTAGTGGTATTTTAGGTAAAAAAGTAGAATTTGTACCAGATGTAAATTTAAAAACTGGTCTTAAATTCGGATACAAAAACTTTAGCTCAAGTTTACAGTACACCTATTTATCTGCTCAATTTACAGATGCACAAAATTCGGGCTCTGGAGATATTAGTGGTATTGTCGGTGAAATTCCTGCCTACAGTATATTGGATTTTTCAAGCGCTTATAAATATAAATTTGCTAAGATAGAAGTAGGTGTAAATAATGTATTAGACAACTCCTATTTTACGAGAAGAGCAACCGGATATCCAGGTCCAGGAATCATTCCTTCTGCACCAAGAAATTGGTATGCAGGTTTAGAATTGAAGTTCTGACATTCAATTCTAAATTAAATCAATAAAAATTTGTAAATTTGCACGCAATTATACCTTTAATTGCAACATGACAGCACATAACAACAAAATTTTAGGAGAAGGACTAACGTATGACGACGTATTATTGGTTCCTGCCTTTTCAGATGTACTTCCGAGAGAGGTAAATATTCAAACAAAATTTACTAAAAACATCACTATTAACGTTCCCATTGCTTCTGCAGCAATGGATACTGTTACAGAATCTGCGATGGCAATTGCCATTGCAAGAGAAGGCGGTATTGGTGTTTTGCATAAAAACATGACGATTGAGCAACAAGCTCAAGAAGTGAGACGCGTAAAACGTGCTGAATCTGGTATGATTCTAGATCCTGTTACCTTGACTTTAACAGCAACTGTCTCAGATGCAAAGGCAAACATGAAAGAGCATAGTATTGGTGGAATTCCGATTGTTGATGAAAACGGAATTTTAAAAGGAATTGTAACCAACAGAGATTTGCGTTTTGAACATGAGCATACAAAACTAATTGTAGAAGTAATGACGAGCGAAAACTTGGTGACTGCAGCAGTTGGAACTTCTTTAAGTGATGCGGAAAAAATTCTTCAAAATTATAAAATTGAAAAACTTTTAATTGTAGATGATGCATACAAATTAAAAGGATTAATTACGTTTAGAGACATTACAAAAGTGACACAGAAGCCAATTGCAAATAAAGACTCTTTTGGTAGATTAAGAGTTGCAGCTGCTTTAGGTGTTACTAAAGATGCTGTAGAACGAGCTCAGGCTTTGGTAAATGCTGGTGTAGATGCTGTAATTATAGATACCGCTCACGGGCACACAAAAGGGGTCGTAACGGTTTTAAAACAAGTAAAAGCAAAGTTTCCAAATTTAGATGTTGTCGTTGGAAATATCGCAACTGCTGCTGCTGCTAAATATTTAGTGGAAGCTGGTGCAGATGCTGTAAAAGTAGGAATTGGTCCAGGTTCTATATGTACTACAAGAATTGTTGCAGGAGTAGGTTTTCCTCAATTTTCTGCAGTGTTAGAAGTTGCTGCGGCTATTAAGGGAAGTGGAATTCCTGTGATTGCAGATGGCGGAATTCGTTATACAGGAGATATACCTAAAGCTATAGCTGCAGGTGCAGATTGCGTAATGCTAGGTTCTTTATTAGCTGGAACAAAAGAATCTCCAGGAGAAACTATTATTTATGAAGGAAGAAAGTTCAAATCTTATAGAGGAATGGGTTCTGTAGAGGCAATGAAACAAGGGTCTAAAGATCGATATTTTCAAGATGTTGAAGCAGATATTAAAAAATTGGTTCCTGAAGGAATTGTGGGTAGAGTGCCTTATAAAGGAGATTTAGATGAGAGTATTCACCAGTTTATTGGTGGTTTACGTGCAGGAATGGGATACTGTGGTGCAAAAGATATTGAAACCTTAAAAGAAACTGGTCAATTTGTTAGAATTACTGCAAGTGGAATTAATGAAAGTCATCCGCATGATGTTGTGATTACTAAAGAATCTCCAAATTACAGTAGAAGATAAAATTAGAAAATTTATATATTAAAAGCTCAAGAATTTTATTCTTGGGCTTTTTTTTGTTTACACTGAGTCGATGATAAGGACAAAGAGGATCGCATAATGTTGTTAAGTGAACTTTGATGATAAGTTTAGTGAGAGAAAGTGAAATTTTTAAGGGAGTGTTAAAGTCCAAAAACACAGAAATTGATTTCATATATTTGTTTGAGTATCTAATTTTAATTTTTATGAAAAATTTATTATTTCTTTTTTTGTGTCTTTCCTTTTCTGTATCCGCTTAACAAGTAGATTTATCGTATTATTTGCCTGCAGATGTAACGTATAATAAAAACATTCCAACGCCAAAACCTATAATTGGTTATGAAGTAGGTGAGTGGCATATTACACATGATAAACTAGTCACTTATATGAAAGCTTTGGCAGCTTCATCCGATAGAATAACGCTCGAAAACAGAGGGAAAACTTTTGAAGACAGGCCGCTGTTGTTATTGACGATTACGTCTCCAAAAAATCATCAAAACATAGAAAAAATTAGAGAAGACCATCTCGATGCAACAAACAATAATACCATTGATATTTCTAAAAATCCAATTGTGGTGTACCAAGGTTTTTCTATTCATGGAAATGAACCAAGTGGCTCCAATGCAGCATTAGCTGTCGCCTATTACCTAGCTGCTGCAGAAGGTACAGAGGTGGATGATCTACTTGCAAATACCATTATTTTATTTGATCCTTCTTTTAATCCTGACGGTTTGCAACGCTTTGCATATTGGGCAAACACAAACAGAAGTAAAAATATCAATCCAGATCCGAACGATAGAGAATACAATGAAATTTGGCCTCGTGGAAGAACCAATCATTATCAGTTCGATATGAATAGAGATTGGCTGCCAGTTCAATTGCCAGAAAGCAAAGCAAGAATTGCAAGTTTTCACAAGTGGTTGCCAAATATTTTAACCGATCACCATGAAATGGGAAGCAACGCTAGTTTCTTTTTTCAACCGGGTATTCCAAGTAGAACAAATCCGTTAACGCCACAAATGAATCAGGATTTAACCAAAGAAATTGCTACATACCACGCAAAAGCCTTCGATAAAATAGGTTCTTTATATTATTCCGAAGAAAGTTTTGATGATTTTTATTACGGAAAAGGTTCTACGTTTCCAGATATTAACGGAAGTATCGGTATTTTGTTTGAGCAGGCAAGTTCAAGAGGCCATGCGCAAGAAACTAAAAATGGAGTATTAACTTTTCCTTTTACAATTAGAAATCAGTTTACCGCCGCTTTATCAACTTTGGAGGCTGCAAGAAAAATGAGGACTAAGATTTTACAATATCAACAAGATTTTTACAAGGAATCTAGAAGCTCGGGATCAAAAAAAGCCATTGTTTTTGGTGATGAAAAGGATGCTGCTAAGAGCTACCATTTGGCGGAAGTTTTAAAACGTCATCAAATTAAAATTCACGAGGTAAAAGCTGATTTTACTGAAAAAGGTAAAAATTATAAAAAAGGATATAGTTATGTAGTTCCTGTGAATCAGAAGAATCAGCGTTTGGTAAAGGCGATGTTTGATGTGAGAACGCAATTCAAAGACAGTTTGTTTTATGATGTTTCTGCATGGACTTTTAACCATGCATTTGGTGTAGATTATGCCGAAGACATTGCACTTTCTAAAGCTGGAAAAGAGATTTTAGATTTAAAAATGAAAGCGGGTGTGGTTTCCTTTAATAGCGATTACGGGTACTTAATGCCTTGGAATGAATTTTATACTCCGAAAGCTTTAAATGCGATTTCAAAAAAAGGCTTGCGCTCAAAAGTTGCTATGAAAAACTTTAAGAATGGCGGTAACTCTTATGAGTATGGAACTATTTTTATTCCGGTTCAAAATCAAAAATTAAATGAATTAGAAATTTTTCAATTCCTTCAAAAAATAGCAGCAGAAAGTCATGTGGTTATAAACGGAGTTACTACAGGCTTAAATGACGGAATTGATTTAGGAAGTAATAATTTTAGCAATATTGAAAAGCAGAAAGTAGCAATGTTGGTGGGAGATGGAATTGCAGGAAATGATTCTGGAGAAATTTGGCATTTGTTAGATCAACGTTTCGATATGGCAGTAACCAGGTTAGATATGCGTTATTTTAGTAAAATTGAAATAGCCAAATACACACATATTATTATTCCTAGCAGTGTTATGGATAAAAAGGCTATCGAACACTTAAAAACTTGGGTAAACAACGGTGGAATTTTAATTGGGTATAAGAACACTGCGAAATGGTTGGCGAAAAGTAAATTTATAGATTTAGAGTTTGATAAAACTAAAATGGATACAATTGCTGGCGTTTCTTTTGAAAACAAATCTTTAAAATCGGCTGCTCAGTTTATTGGAGGTGCTATTTTTGAAGCAGCTATAGACAGATCTCATCCCATAAATTTCGGATATAAAAATGATAAAATTGCATTGTTTAGAAATTCGACACTATTTATAAAAGCAGATAAAAAGAGTTATAACAATCCGATCCAATACACTTCGAATCCTTTATTGAGTGGTTATATCTCAAAGGAAAATGCAAAGGTTATTAAAAAGACAGTTCCGTTCAAAGTACAGAAGTTAGGAAAAGGGCGTGTAATTGTTTTTACAGACAACACCAATTTTAGGGCTTTCTGGTTCGGAACAAATAAGTTGTTAATGAATGCTATTTTCTTTGGAGATAAAATGTAACTTTTATGGCGATACGCTTGTTTGTTTTTTTTATAGCAAATGTAACAAAAGTAAAATTCTCGCGTCTTACAGGTGCATCCCTAAAAATAAAAAATGAGTTTTTTTAGAGTCTTATTTGCTATTATTTTTCCACCGCTAGCTGTCGTTGATAAAGGGTGTGGCTCTTTTTTTATAATTTTTCTACTCACTCTTTGTGGTTGGATTCCTGGAATTATTGGTGCCTTGGTCATCTTGAATAACCCTAAAAATTAAGCTGTTTTTCATTGCAGGCAGGCAGTAATTCCTTAAAATGAAAAATATAAAAAGTGCAACTATCTAACCTGTTCGCCATTTTTAGTTCCTTGAGACGTTTTTAAGATTATAACCTTCCCGTCCGAATTGTAAATTCCTAAGATGAGACATTCGCTCATGAAATTAGCAATTTGTCGTGGTTTAAAATTAATAACAGCGGTTACCTGCGTATTCAGTAAGTCTTCTTTGGTGTACAAATCAGTGATCTGAGCACTTGTTTTTCGAACGCCTAAAGCACCGAAATCGATTCTTATTTGATATGCAGGTTTTCGAGCTTTTGGAAAATCATGTACCTCAATAATAGTTCCCGTTCTAATATCTACTTTTAAAAAATCTTCAAAGGTAATCTCAGTTTTCATTTTAATTCTTTTTTTTACCTAATTTTTGAATCACCCACAAAGGACCAATCAACAAAAATTGTAAATCCTTCACAAAGGAAGGTTTTATACCTTCTATTTTATGTCCCCAAAATTGTCCTATCCAACCGATTACAAATAGAGCAATCGAGGCGATGACCAGAGGTACATGCGCACCTAGCCAAAAATTTCCAACAATGCAAAGCAGCATTACAAAAAGCATTTCCATGAAGTACCAAAAACCCAAGCGTAGGTAGAAAAAAGAGATTAGTACTCCGATTACCGATGCCCAATTTTCTAACAAAGGATTGTACAATCCGAAGGTTTCCTTTAAAAGTGTTGTTGGAATACTCATTAATAAACCAATAACACTAAAAAAGATAATAGGGACACAAATATAATGCACCATTTGGTTGGTTTCATTCTGATGACTGATGGCATATTCATCGAACCATTGTTTTGCAGTTTTCATATTTATTATTTTTTTAACGTTATGTTTATACAGTCTCTTTTAGGGTAACTTTTCCTAAGTAAAGGCTATTGTTTCTTTAAATTTTCTTGAATCAAATATACATTTAATTCTTATGTTTTTATTCCAGTTAAGAATGTTTGTGCATGATAGCATTATCTAGAATGAAGGCCTAATGCCAACCCAAAAGAAAAAGCACGTTTTAATTGCGATACCGAATGTCTCCATAAATATAGATTTAGTATTGAATTTTAGCGCGATATAAAGAACACAACATACTAATTTATAATCAATTTCAATAGTTTTGGAATCCGCATCATTGTGATGCGATCATTTTTTTAATAGTAGGTATAATTAAATAAAACCCCAGCTCCAGACTCTGAACTCTTTCAGAATATAAAAGATTAAAGTATGCATAACTGATTATAGTAATATTGTTGTTTTCATAAAATTGATAGCCAACATAACAAATAGACATCGTATTTTAAAATAGCGTAGAGTGTTGGTTTTTAGACGTATAAAACTTTCATTAACAGTTGGGGATAATACTTAAAAAAGGTGCGACCCTTATAAAATGCAATAAAAATAGTATTTTTGTTTTTAGTTTTAATTAGAATATTAAAAGATATAAAAATGGCAAATACATTATTTGATAAAGTTTGGGATTCACACGTCGTTCGTCATGTTCAGGATGGACCAGATGTGTTTTTTATAGACCGTCATTTTATCCATGAAGTAACAAGTCCTGTGGCTTTTTTAGGACTGGAAAGTAGAGGGAATAGTGTCGTGTATCCAGCGCGAACTTTCGCAACAGCAGATCACAATACCCCAACAATAAATCAACACTTACCAGTAGCAGACCCATTGTCTGCAAATCAGTTAGATGCTTTAGAAAACAATGCTGCAAAGCATGGTATTTCACACTGGGGACTTGGAGATGAAAATAATGGAATTGTGCATGTGGTAGGTCCAGAAAATGGAATAACCTTGCCAGGCGCTACAATTGTTTGCGGAGACTCCCATACATCTACACATGGTGCTTTTGGTGCTATTGCTTTTGGTATTGGTACTTCTGAAGTAGAGATGGTGTTGTCTACGCAATGTATTATGCAACCAAAACCGATGAAAATGCGGATCAATGTAACCGGTGCTTTAGGACTTGGTGTTACCGCTAAAGATGTTGCTTTGTATATAATTGCGAAGCAAACCACATCGGGAGCAACGGGATATTTTGTTGAATATGCTGGTGATGTTTTTGAAGATATGTCGATGGAAGGTCGCATGACTGTTTGTAACTTATCGATTGAAATGGGCGCAAGAGGAGGTATGATTGCTCCAGATGAAAAAACCTATGAATATATTAAAGGGCGTGCTCAAACTCCGAAAGGAGCAGCATGGGACAAGGCCATGAAATATTGGGAAACTTTGTATACAGAGGAAGACGCAGCGTTTGATGTTGAATTTACGTACGATGCAGCAGATATTGAGCCAATGATTACCTACGGAACAAACCCGGGTATGGGAATGGGGGTAACAAAATCGATTCCAACGGCAGAAAGTCTGGAGGGTGGAGTAGAAACATATAGAAAATCTTTGGGATATATGTCTTTTAATGAAGGCGAATCTATGATTGGTAAAGAAATTGACTTTATTTTCTTAGGATCTTGTACAAACGGACGTATTGAAGATTTTAGAGGGTTTTGTTCAATTGTTAAGGGCAGACAAAAAGCATCCAATGTAACAGCTTGGTTAGTTCCAGGTTCACATAAAGTAGTTGCTCAAATTAAAGAAGAAGGTTTAGATAAAATAATTACGGATGCAGGTTTTGTTTTAAGGGAGCCGGGATGTTCAGCATGTTTGGCAATGAATGATGATAAAGTTCCTTCAGGAAAATTATCAGTATCTACTTCAAATAGAAACTTCGAGGGACGGCAAGGGCCGGGTTCTAGAACCTTATTAGCATCGCCATTAGTAGCTGCAGCATCTGCAGTACAGGGTGTGGTGACTGATCCAAGAACGTTATTAGTATAAAAAATTAAAAAGTATTAAAGACTTTCGCTCAAAGGTTAAGCAAACAAAGAGTCTTTAAGTTGTAGCACTACAAAAAAATAAAAAATGGCATACGATAAGTTTCAAGTATTGACAAGCACAGCATATCCCTTACCAACGGAGAATGTAGATACCGATCAGATAATTCCTGCTCGTTTTCTAAAAGCAACAGAGCGGATCGATTTTGATGTGAATTTTTTCCGTGATTGGAGATACAATCAAGATGGCAGTCCAAAACTAGAGTTTCCTTTAAACAAAGAAATCTACGCAGGTTCAAAAATATTAGTGGGTGGAAGAAATTTTGGTTCGGGATCTTCAAGAGAACATGCAGCCTGGTCGGTATATGATTTTGGTTTACGTTGTGTAATTTCATCAGCATTTGCAGATATATTTAAAAACAACTGTTTAAATGTAGGTGTTTTACCGGTGCAAGTTTCTGTAGCATTTGCAGATACCTTATTTGCTGCAATTATGGCAGATCCCAAGACGGAAATCACCGTTGATTTGCCCAATCAGAGAGTAACCTTAGTGGCAACAGGAGTCTCTGAGTCTTTTGTAATTAATACCTACAAAAAGGACAATATGTTAAACGGTTTTGATGATATCGATTATTTAAAAAATATCGAAAATGAAATTACAGCTTTCGCAAAGACAAGACCCTTTTAAAACCGTTTTTAAGGCAATAGCATGGCAAATAGAAAGATAGAAATAATGGATACGACACTGCGGGATGGAGAGCAAACATCTGGAGTGTCTTTTTCGGTTTTAGAAAAATTAACAATTGCCAAGCTACTATTAGAAGAGCTCCAGGTAGACCGATTAGAAATTGCATCTGCAAGAGTGTCTGAAGGAGAGTTGCAAGCAGTAAAAAAAGTTACAACATGGGCTTCGGAGAACAATCGTTTGGATAAGATAGAGGTGCTCACCTTTGTAGATGGTGGAAAGTCTATTGACTGGATGCTTGAATCTGGTGCAAAAGTTCAGAACCTTTTAACTAAAGGCTCTTTAAATCACCTTACGCATCAGCTAAAAAAAACACCCTCACAACATTTTATAGAAATTAAAAACACACTTGATCTCGCGGCCAAGCATGGCATTAAAACGAATGTCTATTTAGAAGATTGGTCGAATGGAATGCAGAACTCTAAAGAATATGTTTTTGAGTATTTAGATTTTTTAACAGGTCAGAAGGTTGAACGTATTTTATTAGCTGACACTCTGGGCATATTGATTCCAGAAGAAACATTTCAGTTTGTAAAAGAAGTGTGTCAGAAATATCCAAATACTCATTTCGATTTCCATGGTCATAATGATTACGATTTAGGAGTTGCCAATGCAATGGAAGCTGCAAAGGCGGGTGCTCATGGATTGCATTTAACCATTAATGGGATGGGGGAGCGTGCAGGAAATGCACCAATGGCAAGTGTGATTGCAGTCATAAATGACTTTTTAAAGGATGTGAAAACTTCTATACATGAAAAGGCATTGCATAAAGTAAGTAAGTTAGTAGAAACGTTCTCTGGTTTTAGGATTCCTGTAAACAAACCAGTTGTAGGTGCAAATGTTTTTACTCAAACTGCTGGAATACATGCAGATGGAGACAGTAAGAATAATCTTTATTTCAATAATTTAATGCCAGAGCGTTTTGGAAGAAAACGTAAATATGCCTTAGGAAAAACTTCGGGAAAAGCAAATATTCAGAAAAACTTACAAGATTTAGGACTGCGTTTAAATGACGAGGAGCTTAGAAAAGTGACCCAAAGAATTATCGAATTAGGGGACCAGAAAGAGGTGGTTTCTCAAGAAGATTTACCCTACATTATTTCTGATGTTCTCGATAATGCCACCATTGAAAAACGAGTGGTTGTAGAGAATTATGTGCTTGAACATGCAAAAGGAATGAAGCCTTCTACTTCCATAAAATTAAAGGTAGAGGGTGTTATCTATGAAGAACATGCCCAAGGAGACGGCCAATTTGATGCTTTTATGAATGCATTAAAAAAGTTGTACAAAAACCACAACAAGAAAGAGTTGCCAAATTTAATTGATTATGCGGTAAGAATTCCACCAGGAAGTCACTCAGATGCCTTGTGTGAAACAATTATTACTTGGAAAAATAAAGACAAAGAATTTATAACACGTGGCTTGGATTCAGATCAAACGGTATCTGCAATTAAAGCAACAGAGAAAATGTTGAATATTATATAAAATAACCTTTACTATTTGCTTTTAGTTCTGATTGTAAGCATTTAAGTAAGTTGGTTATAGTAGCGGTAAAAATATTTTTTACGAGTTAGCTATAAAATTAAAAAATAAAGAATCAACTGTTCTTATAATGAATTATTAAGAGAACAGAAATAATTAGAAATACATGAAATTAAATATCGCAGTATTAGCAGGAGATGGAATTGGACCAGAAGTTATTGATCAAGCAATCAAAGTATCGGATGCCATTGCAAAAAAATTTAAACATGAAATTACTTGGAATCCAGCGCTAACGGGCGCAGCCGCAATTGATGCTGTGGGAGAGCCTTATCCAGACACTACACACGATATTTGTGTAGCTTCAGATGCTGTTTTATTCGGAGCAATTGGACATCCAAGATATGACAATGATCCTTTAGCAAAGGTAAGGCCAGAGCAAGGTCTTTTAAAAATGCGAAAAAAATTAGGCTTATTCGCAAATGTGAGACCTACGTTTACATTCCCTTCTTTATTAGACAAGTCTCCTTTAAAAAGAGAGCGTATAGAAGGTACTGATTTGGTTTTTTTACGTGAATTAACTGGAGGTATTTACTTTGGCGAAAAGGGAAGAAGAGACGGTGGAGAAACTGCCTTTGACAATTGTGTATACACCAGGGCAGAAGTGCAACGGTTAGCTATAAAAGGTTTTGAGTTAGCCATGACCCGATCAAAAAAATTATGTTGTGTAGATAAAGCAAATGTTTTAGAAACGTCAAGACTATGGAGAGAAACGGTACAAGCAATGGAAAAAGACTATCCAGACGTAACTGTTTCTTATGAATTTGTAGATGCCGTTGCAATGCGTTTGGTGCAGTGGCCAAATAGTTATGATGTCTTAATAACAGAGAATTTATTTGGAGACATTCTAACAGATGAAGCTTCTGTAATATCGGGGTCAATGGGATTAATGCCCTCGGCATCTGTAGGAACTGAAAATGCCTTATTTGAACCAATTCATGGTTCATATCCACAAGCAACGGGATTAAACATCGCGAATCCAATGGCAACAATTTTATC
>TARA_B110000037_G_scaffold200444_1_pt1 | contig 17908 bp, 15 predicted proteins | sample TARA_B110000037 | Tara Oceans TARA_B110000037 (sample SAMEA4397196) | marine metagenome | biome: Polar Biome; feature: [MIX] marine epipelagic wind mixed layer (ENVO:01000061); material: water (ENVO:00002006), including particulate matter (ENVO:01000060) such as... | depth 10-100 m
AAGAAGGTGGTCGTCACACACCATTCCATAACAACTACCGTCCACAGTTCTACGTTAGAACTACAGATGTAACAGGTACGATTAACTTGCCTGATGGAGTTGAAATGGTAATGCCAGGTGATAACTTAACGATTATTGTTGAATTACATCAAGCAATTGCAATGAACGTAGGTTTGCGTTTTGCAATTCGTGAAGGAGGAAGAACAGTAGGTGCTGGACAGGTTACTGAAATCCTTTAATGGAGCCAACATTATTAATGTTAACACAAGGTGCTTTCTCTTATTATTAAGAGCAAGCATCTTGTATTTACGGGCGTAGCTCAGTTGGTAGAGCACTGGTCTCCAAAACCAGGTGTCGGGAGTTCGAGTCTCTCCGCCCGTGCAAAATAGGATAAGAAGATGAATATTATAAAATATATTACAGACTCATTTGATGAGTTAAGAACGAAGATGACTTGGATTCCTTGGGCAGAAGCTCAAAAGTCTACAGTTGTTGTAGCTATTTTTACAATTATTTTTGCTTTAGCAGTATTTGTTGTTGATAAGGTATTTCAAAATGTTCTTGGAGAATTTTTAAAACTATTTTAATTAGATTTTATTATGGCTGAATCTGTAAAGAAATGGTATGTAGTTAGAGCTATTGGAGGCCAAGAGAATAAGGTCAAAAATTATATTGAGAATGAAATTTCTCGTTTGAACCTAGGAGATTATATTGATGAGGTCTTGGTTCCAACAGAAAAAGTTATTCAAGTACGCGATGGTAAAAAGATAAACAAGGAAAGAGTTTACTTTCCTGGTTATATTATGGTCAAAGCTAACTTGAGTGGTGAGATCCCACATACGATAAAATCGGTTCCAGGTGTTATTGGATTTTTAGGTGAAGTTAAGGGAGGAGATCCTGTTCCTTTAAGAAAGTCTGAAGTAAATAGAATGCTTGGAAAAGTTGACGAATTGGCAATTCAGAATGAGAATGTTGTTATTCCTTATGTGATCGGAGAAACTGTAAAAGTAGTAGATGGTCCATTTAATGGATTTGATGGTACTATTGAAAAGATTAATGAAGAAAAAAGGAAACTAGAAGTGATGGTGAAGATTTTCGGAAGAAAAACACCATTAGAACTGAGCTATATGCAAGTAGAAAAAATTTCATAATGTTACATGAATAAATGTGGTATTGCAGTTTAGCTTCCAATTAAATTGTAGTATCTAACTAAATTAAGATTAAAAAATGGCAAAAGAAATAAGCAAGGTTGTAAAATTACAAGTGCGTGGAGGAGCTGCAAACCCTTCGCCACCAGTTGGACCAGCTTTAGGTGCTGCCGGAGTTAATATCATGGAGTTCTGTAAGCAGTTTAATGCTCGGACTCAAGATAAACAAGGGAAGGTTTTACCAGTAGCAATTACTGTGTATAAAGACAAATCCTTTGATTTTGTTGTTAAAACTCCTCCAGCTGCAGTGCAAATTTTAGAAGCAGCAAAAATAAAAAAAGGTTCAGGAGAGCCTAACAGAAACAAGGTAGCTACGGTTTCTTGGGATCAATTAAAAGTGATAGCAGAAGATAAAATGGTAGATTTAAATGCATTTACAGTTGAATCAGCTATGCTAATGATGGCAGGTACTGCTAGATCTATGGGAATCAAGATTAAAGGAAAAGCACCAGTTAAACTTTAAAAATTTTTAAGAGATGGCAAAATTAACTAAAAATAGAAAAGAGGCTGAAGCAAAAGTGGATAAATCGCAAGCGTTAAACTTGTCAGATGCTTCTACTTTGATTAAGGATATGACAAATGTAAAATTTGATGCATCTGTTGATTTAGCAATACGTTTAGGAGTTGATCCACGTAAGGCAAATCAAATGGTAAGAGGGGTTGTAACATTACCTCATGGTACCGGTAAAGATGTAAAGGTCTTAGCATTAGTTACTCCAGATAAACAAGCGGATGCAGAAGCTGCAGGAGCTGATTATGTTGGATTAGACGATTACCTTCAGAAAATTAAAGGTGGTTGGACTGATGTAGACGTAATTATTACGATGCCTAGTGTAATGGGTAAATTAGGACCCTTGGGACGTATATTAGGACCAAGAGGATTAATGCCAAATCCAAAAACGGGTACAGTAACAATGGATGTTGCAAAAGCAGTAAAGGATGTGAAAGCTGGTAAAATCGACTTTAAAGTAGATAAGACGGGTATCATACATGCTGCAATTGGAAAAGTTTCCTTTGATGCAGATAAACTTGCAGAGAACGCAAATGAATTGATACAAACAATTAACAAATTGAAGCCAACAGCTTCTAAGGGAACCTATGTAAAGAGCATTTTTATGTCGAGTACAATGAGTCCTTCAGTTGCAATTGATGCTAAATCAGTTTCATAAATTATAAATTATGACTAGAGAAGAAAAATCAAAAGTAATAGACGATTTAACAACTCAATTAACTGAAGGAGGGATCATTTATTTGGCAGATATTTCAGGATTGGATGCAGGACAAACCTCAAATTTACGTAGAGCTTGTTTTAAAGCAGACGTTAAATTAGAAGTTGTTAAGAATACATTGCTTGCAAAGGCAATGGAAAAGTCTGATAAAGAATTTGGTGAATTACCAGAAGTTTTGAAGGGGAATACTTCAATCATGATTTCTGAAATAGGTAATGCACCGGCAAAAGTTATCAAGGAATTCCGTAGAACTTCAGACAGACCTATCTTAAAAGGAGCATATGTTGCAGAAGCTATTTATGTTGGAGATGACCAACTAGATGCTCTAGTAAGCATAAAATCTAAAGAAGAGATGATTGGAGAAGTTATTGGATTGTTACAATCACCAGCGAAGAATGTTATTTCAGCATTACAATCTGGAGGTCAAACATTGACAGGGATTTTGAAAACATTATCAGATAAATAATACGCACTAAATAAACTAAATAATAAAAATTAAAACAAAAGAAAATGGCAGAATTAAAAGATTTCGCAGAACAATTAGTTAGCTTAACAGTAAAAGAAGTTAATGAATTAGCAGCTATTTTAAAAGACGAATACGGTATTGAGCCAGCAGCAGCTGCAGCAGCAGCAGCAGGTCCAGCAGCAGGTGGAGCAGATGCAGCAGAAGAGCAAACTGAATTCGACGTGATTTTAAAAGCAGCAGGAGCTTCTAAATTAGCAGTTGTAAAATTGGTTAAGGAATTAACTGGTTTAGGATTGAAAGAAGCTAAAGGAATTGTAGATAGCGCGCCAGCGCCAATCAAAGAAGGTATCTCTAAAGACGAAGCTGAAGGGCTTAAAGCATCTTTAGAAGAAGCTGGAGCTGAGGTAGAGCTTAAGTAAATCTCCCCCTCATTGCACAAAAAAGGGTTTAGGTCTTTGGGTTACCAAATTGACCTAAACCATTTTGTGTATATATTCGTTCTTTATAGTTATAATTTACTTTTAATTAAATAATATGTCCATTGGCAACGAAAATTAATACACAAAGACTAAACTTCTCATCAGCAAAATTAGTTACTGATTATCCTGATTTTTTGGATATTCAGATAAAATCGTTTCAAGATTTCTTTCAATTAAAAACGAAAGCTGAAGAAAGAGGAGCCGAAGGTTTATACAAGACTTTCACTGACAATTTCCCAATTACTGATACTAGGAACCAGTTTGTTCTAGAGTTTTTAGACTACTTTGTTGATCCACCTAGATATTCGATTAGAGAATGTATTGAGAGAGGATTGACTCACAGTGTGCCTTTAAAAGCGCGTCTTAAATTGTATTGTACAGATCCGGAGCACGAAGATTTTGAAACAATAGTTCAAGATGTTTATTTAGGTACCATTCCTTATATGACAGACAGCGGTACGTTTGTTATTAATGGAGCGGAGCGTGTTGTTGTTTCTCAATTACACAGATCTCCCGGGGTATTCTTTGGTCAATCGTTTCATGCTAACGGAACAAAGTTATACTCTGCCAGAGTTATTCCATTTAAAGGATCTTGGATAGAGTTTGCAACAGATATCAATCAAGTGATGTACGCTTATATTGATAGAAAGAAAAAATTACCAGTGACCACACTTTTCCGTGCCATTGGATTTGAAAGAGATAAAGATATATTAGAAATTTTTGATTTAGCTGAAGAAGTAAAAGTTTCTAAAAGTGGATTAAAGAGAATATTAGGACGTAAATTAGCCGCTCGGGTATTAAAAACTTGGTTTGAAGACTTTGTTGATGAAGATACGGGAGAGGTAGTTTCTATTGAAAGAAACGAAATTGTATTTGATCGTGATACTATTTTAGAAAAAGATCATATTGATGAGATCGTAGAATCTGGTTCTAAAACGATCCTTTTGCATAAAGAGGATAATCAAATGGCTGATTATGCAATCATCCATAACACATTGCAAAAAGATCCAACAAACTCTGAGAAAGAGGCTGTTGAACATATTTACAGACAATTACGTAATGCTGAGCCGCCAGATTATGAGACGGCAAAAGGTATTATTGATAAATTATTCTTCTCAGAACAACGTTATAACTTAGGTGAAGTTGGTCGTTTTCGAATGAATAAGAAATTAGAACTTAATGTTGATATGGACATTAAAGTTTTAACAAAAGAAGATATTATTACCATTATCAAAAACTTGATAAACTTGGTAAACTCAAAAGCAGAAGTTGATGATATTGACCACCTTTCTAATCGTCGTGTTCGTACAGTGGGTGAACAATTAGCTTCTCAATTTGGAGTAGGACTTTCTCGTATGGCACGTACTATTCGTGAACGTATGAATGTTCGTGACAATGAGGTGTTTACACCTATAGATTTGATTAATGCTAAGACGTTGTCGTCTGTAATTAATTCTTTTTTTGGTACGAATCAGTTATCTCAATTTATGGATCAAACGAATCCATTGGCAGAGATCACTCATAAGCGTCGTTTATCGGCATTAGGACCAGGAGGTCTTTCTCGTGAAAGAGCAGGATTTGAGGTTCGTGATGTTCATTATACACATTATGGACGTTTATGTCCGATTGAAACTCCAGAAGGACCAAATATTGGTTTGATTTCCTCATTAGCGGTATTTGCGAAAGTTAATAACCTTGGATTTATTGAAACGGCTTATAGAAAAGTTATAGATGGAGGAGTTGATGTCAATGAAGAACCTATCTATTTAAGTGCGGAAGAAGAAGAAGGAATGAAATTCGCTCAGTCGAATTTACCGATGGATGATCAAGGTAAATTTACAGAAGAAAGAATTATTTCTCGTGTTGAGGCCGATTACCCTGTAGTAGCACCAAGTGAGGTGAACTATATGGATGTTGCGCCAAATCAAATTGCTTCAATTTCAGCATCGCTAATTCCTTTCTTGGAACATGATGATGCGAATCGTGCTTTGATGGGGTCAAACATGATGCGTCAGGCTGTGCCGTTATTACGTCCAGAATCTCCAATTGTTGGAACAGGGTTAGAGCGCAGAGTTGCAAAAGATTCACGTATTTTAATTAATGCTGAAGGGACAGGAGTTGTTGAGTATGTAGATTCGCAAATCATTACTATCAAGTATGATAGGACTGAAGAAGAGCGATCGGTAAGTTTTGATGTTGATGAGAAAACATACAAACTAATTAAATTTAGAAAAACCAATCAGGGAACATCTATTAATCTAAAGCCAATTGTAAAAAAAGGGGATAGAGTAGAAGAAGGACAAGTTCTTTGTGAAGGATATGCTACACAAAAAGGGGAATTAGCCTTGGGGAGAAATATGAAAGTTGCCTTTATGCCTTGGAAAGGGTATAACTTTGAGGATGCGATTGTAATTTCTGAGAAAGTAGTAAAAGAAGATATCTTTACTTCTATTCATATCGATGAGTATTCATTGGATGTAAGAGATACGAAGTTAGGAGCTGAGGAATTGACAAATGATATTCCGAATGTTTCTGAAGAAGCAACGAAAGATTTAGATGAAAACGGAATGATCCGTATTGGTGCAGAAGTGAAGCCGGGAGATATTTTGATCGGTAAGATTACACCAAAAGGAGAATCTGATCCAACGCCAGAAGAAAAATTATTAAGAGCAATATTTGGAGATAAAGCCGGAGATGTTAAAGATGCGTCTTTAAAAGCGTCACCTTCTTTACACGGTGTTGTAATTGATAAAAAATTATTCAAAAGAGCCGTAAAGGATAAGACTAAGAGAGCAAAAGATAAAGAAGATATCACTCGTTTAGAAACTAAATTTGCTACAAAATTTGATGAGTTAAAGTCACAATTAGTTGAAAAATTATTTGTTTTAGTAAACGGAAAAACTTCACAAGGTGTTAAAAATGACTTGGGTGAAGAAGTGTTACCAAAAGGTAAGAAGTATACTCAAAAGATGTTAAATTCTGTAGAGGACTACGCTCACTTAACGAAGGGATCTTGGACTACTGATAAGAAATTAAATGCTCAAGTTTCTGAATTAATTCACAACTATAAAATTCGATTGAATGACCTTCAAGGATCATTACGTCGTGAGAAGTTTACTGTATCTGTAGGAGATGAATTACCTGCTGGAATCGTGAAATTAGCGAAAGTATATGTTGCTAAAAAACGGAAACTTAAAGTAGGAGATAAAATGGCAGGTCGACACGGTAACAAGGGTATTGTTGCACGGATTGTAAGAGCAGAAGATATGCCGTTCTTAGAAGATGGAACACCGGTAGATATTGTGTTGAATCCGCTTGGGGTGCCTTCTCGTATGAACATTGGTCAGATTTATGAAACAGTTCTAGGTTGGGCTGGTGAAAAGTTAGATACGAAGTATGCGACGCCAATTTTTGATGGTGCAAATATCGATCAGATTAATGCATTAACAGACAAGGCAGGAGTACCAAGATATGGTCATACCTATTTATACGATGGTGGAACCGGAGAGCGTTTCGATCAACCTGCAACTGTTGGGATCATTTATATGATTAAGTTAGGACACATGATTGATGATAAAATGCACGCGCGTTCTATTGGACCGTATTCATTAATTACACAGCAGCCATTGGGTGGTAAAGCACAGTTTGGTGGTCAGCGTTTTGGAGAGATGGAAGTTTGGGCGCTTGAGGCTTATGGAGCATCAAGTATCTTAAGAGAAATCTTAACAGTAAAATCTGATGATGTTTTAGGTAGAGCAAAAACGTACGAAGCAATCGTAAAAGGAGATGCAATGCCAGAGCCAGGTTTACCTGAATCATTTAATGTTTTAATGCACGAACTAAAAGGTTTGGGATTAGACGTTAGGTTAGAAGAATAATAAAAACGAGAAGTTAGGAGTTGAAAAAGTTCTAACTTCTTATATAATTTTTACATTAAAATTCCGAATCCATTACCATGGCAAAAAGAAACGATAAGTACACTGTAAAAAAATTTAATAAAATATCTATTGGCTTAGCTTCACCAGAAAAGATTTTAGGAGAATCTAAAGGAGAAGTTTTAAAGCCAGAAACCATTAATTATCGTACACACAAACCAGAAAGAGATGGTTTGTTTTGTGAACGAATTTTCGGCCCTATAAAAGATTTCGAATGTGCTTGTGGAAAGTACAAGAGAATTCGTTACCGAGGTATTGTCTGTGACCGTTGTGGTGTTGAAGTAACAGAGAAAAAAGTACGTAGAGATAGAGTTGGACACATTAATTTGGTAGTTCCTGTTGCCCATATTTGGTACTTTAGGTCATTGCCTAACAAAATGGGATACCTTTTAGGCTTGCCATCTAAAAAGTTGGATATGATTATTTACTACGAGCGTTACGTAGTAATTCAACCTGCTGGAGCAAAGAATGCTGAAGGAGAACCATTGCAAAAGATGGACTTCTTAACAGAAGAAGAATACTTAGATATTCAAGAGTCATTCCCAATTGAAAATCAATATTTAGATGATAATGACCCAGATAAGTTCATAGCTAAGATGGGTGCTGAGTGTTTAATTGATTTATTGGCGCGCATCGATTTAGATGCATTATCTTATGAATTACGTCATAAAGCAAATACAGAAACTTCTAAACAACGTAAAACAGAGGCTTTAAAGCGTTTGAATGTTGTAGAAGCTTTCCGTGATTCAAATAAGAATAGAGAGAATAAACCTGAGTGGATGATCATGAAGGCGGTTCCGGTGATTCCACCAGAATTACGTCCTTTAGTGCCACTTGATGGAGGTCGTTTTGCAACTTCAGATTTAAATGATTTATATCGAAGAGTGATTATTCGTAACAATCGTTTAAAGCGTTTAGTTGAAATCAAAGCACCTGAAGTTATTTTGCGTAATGAGAAACGTATGTTACAAGAATCTGTAGATTCATTGTTTGACAACACACGTAAATCATCAGCGGTAAAAACAGAATCTAACAGACCTTTAAAATCTTTATCTGATTCATTAAAAGGTAAGCAAGGACGTTTTCGTCAAAACTTGTTAGGGAAGCGTGTTGATTATTCTGCACGTTCTGTAATTGTTGTTGGACCAACATTAAAGTTGTACGAATGTGGATTGCCAAAAGGAATGGCAGCAGAATTATACAAGCCTTTTATTATCCGTAAATTGATTGAGAGAGGCATTGTAAAAACTGTAAAATCTGCAAAGAAAATTATAGATAAGAGAGAGCCAGTTGTATGGGATATTTTAGAGAATGTTTTAAAAGGACATCCATTACTATTAAACCGTGCTCCTACACTTCACCGTTTGGGAATCCAAGCATTTCAACCTAAGTTGATTGAAGGTAAAGCGATTCAATTACACCCATTAGTATGTACGGCCTTTAATGCCGATTTTGATGGGGATCAAATGGCGGTTCACTTGCCGTTAGGGCCAGAAGCAATATTAGAAGCGCAATTATTATTGTTAGGTTCTCTTAGTATCTTGAATCCTGCTAATGGAGCTCCAATTACGGTGCCATCTCAGGATATGGTACTTGGATTGTATTATATGACGAAAGAAAGATTGTCTACTCCAGATCATAAGATTAAAGGAGAAGGTCTTACTTTTTATTCGCCAGAAGAAGTTACCATTGCTTTTAACGAAAAGAGAGTTGATTTGAATGCGTCTATTCGAGTTAGAACAATGGATGTTGATGAAAATGGTGAACATGTAAAAAGAATTATAAAAACTACAGTTGGTAGAGTATTATTCAACGAAGTAGTTCCAGTAGAAGCTGGTTATATTAACGAAGTATTGACTAAAAAATCTTTAAGAGATATTATTGGTGATATTTTGAAAGTAACAAGTATACCCGTAATTGGTAGTTTCTTGGACGAAATTAAAGATATGGGATACAAGTTTGCATTCCAAGGAGGTCTTTCATTTAGTTTAGGAGATATTATTATTCCAGCAGAGAAAACTAAAATGATTTCCGATGCCAATGAACAAGTTGACGTGATTCGTTCGAATTATAACATGGGTATGTTAACGAACAAAGAGCGTTACAATCAGGTGATTGATATTTGGGGATCTACAAACAACCGTTTGACAGAATTGTCAATGAAACGTTTGCGTGAAGATCAACAAGGATTTAACTCGGTTTATATGATGCTTGATTCTGGTGCGAGGGGTTCTAAGGAACAAATTCGTCAGTTGACGGGTATGCGTGGATTGATGGCGAAGCCTAAAAAATCTACTGCCGGTGGGGGAGAAATTATTGAAAACCCAATTCTTTCTAACTTTAAGGAAGGATTATCTATTCTTGAATATTTTATATCTACGCACGGTGCGCGTAAAGGTCTTGCAGATACGGCGTTAAAAACAGCAGATGCAGGTTATTTAACACGTCGTTTGGTTGATGTATCCCAAGATGTAATTGTAAATCAAGTTGATTGTGGTACGTTAAGAGGATTGGATGTTTCTGCTTTGAAGAAGAATGAAGAAGTTGTTGAGAAATTAAGCGAAAGAATTATCGGCCGTGTTTCTTTGCATGATGTGATTGACCCGTTAAGTAATGACGTTTATGTTGAAGCAGGCGAAGAAATTAATGAAATAATTGCTGATAATATTGAAGCGTCTCCAATTGATTCTGTTCAAGTACGCTCTGCATTAACGTGTGAAGCAACTCGAGGAATTTGTGCAAAGTGTTACGGATATAGTTTATCAACAAGAAAAATGGTTCAAAAAGGAGAGGCTGTTGGAGTTATTGCTGCACAGTCTATTGGAGAACCAGGTACACAGTTAACCTTGAGAACATTCCACGTAGGTGGGGTTGCAGGAAATATTTCTGAGGATAATAAATTAGAAAGTAAATTTGGCGGTAACGTTACAATTGAAGATCTAAGAACTGTTACAGGAGATGACGGACAAGGAAAAGAAGTAGATATCGTAATTTCTAGAACATCAGAAATTAAAATTACGGATAAGAAAACTGGAATTAACCTAAGTACACAGAACATTCCTTATGGTTCTTATATCTTTAATAAAGATGCAAAAACTATTAAGAAAGGTGAAGTTATCTGTCAATGGGATCCATTTAACGGTGTGATTGTTTCAGAATTTGGTGGAAAAGTTACTTATGAAAACCTTGAAAAAGATATTAATTTCTCTGTAGAGATTGATGAGCAAACTGGTTTCCAAGAAAGAGTAATTACAGAATCTAAAAATAAGAAAACAATTCCAACTTTATTAATTGAAGGTAAAGATGGTGAAATTTTAAGATCTTACAGTTTGCCTGTTGGTGCTAACTTAACCGTAGACGATGGCGAAAAAATTAAACCAGGTCAGACGTTAGTTAAAATTCCTCGTAAATCTGGTAAAGCAGGTGATATTACTGGAGGTTTACCGCGTGTAACTGAGTTATTCGAAGCGCGTAACCCTTCTAACCCAGCAGTTGTTTCTGCAATTGATGGTGTTGTTTCTTTTGGGAAAATAAAAAGAGGTAATAGAGAGATTATTATAGAATCTAAATACGGAGATATTAAGAAATATCTAGTGAAGTTATCGAATCAAATCTTGGTTCAAGAGAACGATTTTGTAAAAGCAGGTATGCCTTTATCAGATGGTGCTACTACACCAGCAGATATCTTAAGTATATTAGGCCCAACAGCAGTTCAAGAATTCTTAGTAAATGAGATTCAAGAAGTGTATCGTTTGCAAGGGGTAAAAATTAACGATAAGCACTTTGAGGTTGTAGTGCGTCAAATGATGCGTAAGGTTAAGATTATTGATTCTGGAGATACATTATTCCTAGAAAATGACTTAGTTCATAAAAATGATTTCATTATAGACAATGATAAAATTTATGGAATGAAGGTTGTAGAAGAGGCTGGTGGGTCAGAAAACTTGAAAGCAGGGCAGATTATTTCCCCGCGTGATTTAAGAGATGAAAACTCTATTTTACGCAGAGAAGATAAAGAACTAGCGACTGCAAGAGATGCGGAGCCAGCAACGGCAGAGCAAATTTTACAAGGAATTACAAGAGCATCGCTACAAACGAAATCGTTTATATCTGCTGCGTCGTTCCAGGAAACTACGAAAGTATTGAATGAAGCTGCTGTTAATGGTAAAATTGACTATTTAGAAGGATTGAAAGAGAATGTAATTGTTGGTAAGAGAATTCCAGCAGGTACAGGTCTTAGAGAATATGAAAAAATGATTGTTGGTTCTAAGGATGAGATGGAAAATTCAAATTTTTAATTCATGGCAGATCAAAAACCGAAGAAAGACGGCAAGTTAAATATTGAATTGGATGAAAAAGTTGCGGAAGGAACGTATTCTAACTTAGCAATTATCAATCATTCAGTATCAGAATTTATTGTTGATTTTATCAATATAATGCCAGGTATACCGAAGGCAAAAGTGAAGTCAAGAATTATTTTGACACCACAACATGCAAAGAGGTTAACCAAGGCGTTGGCTGATAATGTTAAGAGGTTTGAGAAAGCTCATGGCGAAATTAAAGATTATGAACAACCTCCAATTCCAATTAATTTTGGTCCAACAGGCGAAGCATAATACATCTAAAAGCACTCATTGAAAAATGAGTGCTTTTTTTTAGTTCTCAATCCTTATTTTATGGGTACGTTCATTTAATTTTTTAACTTTACGTCTTTAGAACTACCTATGAAACATTTTTCTTTAGACTATTTACAATTTTTCAAAGAATTGGCGCCAAACAACAATAAAGACTGGTTTGACCTCCATAGAAAGCGGTATGAAAATTCGGTAAGAGAACCCTTTAAAAAGTTTGTGACAACTTTAATTGATGAAATTTCTAAAGAAGATCCAGAAATTCAAATTACACAAAAGGAAGCTATATTTAGGATAAATAGAGATATTCGATTTTCGAAAGATAAGACTCCGTATAAACTAAATAATTCGGCGATCATTTCAAAAAAAGGAAGAAGGGATAAATCGTATCCCGGTTTGTATGTAGAATTAGGGCCCGAAAAATTAGGGGTGTATGGTGGTATTTTTAGACCAGACACTTCTCAAACCTTAAGAATAAGAAATTACATTTCCAATAATGTAAGAGAATTTCAAGCGATTATAACGCATAAAAAATTTATAGAAACCTTTGTAGAGATGCGCGGGGATAAAGGGAAGCGAATTCCAAAACAACTTAAAGAAGTTGGAGATCGTGAGCCATTAATTTATAATAAACAGTGGTATTATTTTACACATATAGACCCAGAAGTTATAGAAAGTGAAACTTTGCTGGATACTATTTTGAGGATAAATATGACCGCGAAACCTATGCGTGAATTTTTAAAAAAAGCCATACAATAATGTCAGACGAGCGCATTCAATCATTCGATGAATTTTACAAATTTCATCTAACCCAGCATAAGAACAAAATATGTAGACTACTACATGTTGTTGGAACAACCTTAGTATTAGCATTGGTGTTTACAGCCTTAATTCATAAGCAACCCTATTTGTTAGTGTATTTGCCATTGGCAGGTTATGGATTCGCTTGGGTGGGACATTTCTTTTTTGAACAAAATAAATCGGTAACATTAAAATATCCATTATGGAGTTTGAAGTCAGATTTTAGAATGTACTATGATGTGCTTTCAGGAAAAATTGCTTTGGACGATTCAAAAGACCATAATATTTACTAACACAAAACTATTTCAGATGAGAACCACCCTTAAAATAGGCGTTATAGCGCTAACAATTTTACTATTTAATGCCTGTTCAAAGGACATTGAAATCACACCAGAATTAATTAAAAAAGAATCGACACGCGTCCGTGAATTTTTAGAAGCTCGATTTCAAGCAGAAGTAGAAAGATCACCAGAGTTTCAAACCCATTTAGGTATAAAAGATGATGCCGATAAGTGGAGCGATATATCACCTGAGCATGAAAATGCCGTACTGGAAGGAAATAGAATTGCATTGAATTGGATGATAGATTCTATTATTCCAGAGGCATTGGATACCCCAACAAAATTGAGTTTTGATTTATACAAACAGAAGTTAGAAAACAGTATTGATGATTATAAATTTAGGTTATATGATTATCCCATAAATCAAATGTTTGGAATACAGTCTGAACTTCCAGCACTTTTAATCAATTCGCATCAGGTAAAAACAGTGAAGGATGCGGAAGATTATATTGCAAGATTAACTGGAATGAAAAGTTTGTTTGAGCAATTGGTTAAAAATTTAAAAGAAAGACAAGTCGCTGGAATAGTACCTCCAAAGTTTGTTTTTGAGCACGTGTTGAGCGATTGTTCCAATATCCTTAAGGGACAGCCCTTTGATGATTCTAAAGAGCATAGCGCCTTGCTATCTGATATTTCAGATAAAATAGAAAATTTGAAAATCGGAGATAGAAAAAAAGATGAATTATATGGAGCTGCCGTGGATGCCATGTTGGATGGCGTTCTTCCTGCGTATGAACTTTTAATAGAAACTTTAAAAGAGCAACAAAAAGTGGCGACCAGTGATGCTGGTATCTGGAAATTTCCGAATGCCAAGGCTTACTATAGTATGAAATTAAAGCGAACGACCACTACTGATCTGACTTCAGAGGAAATACATCAAATAGGATTGAATGAGGTTGCCCGTATTCATAAAGAAATGAATGTTATAAAAGGTAACGTTGGTTTTGAAGGAACTTTACAAGATTTCTTTGAATTTATGAAGACCGACAAACAATTTTATTATCCAGCTTCACAAAAAGGACGGGATGCTTATTTAGCTAAAGCCGTTGCTATCATAGATAGTATGAAAACGCGTTTAGATGAATTATTTATCGTAAAACCTAAGGCAGATATATTTGTAAAGGCAGTAGAAGCATTTAGAGAAAAATCTGCTGGAAAAGCCTTTTATCAACAACCAGCGGCAGATGGTTCTCGACCGGGAATTTATTACGCAAATCTATATGATATGGAAGCGATGCCTACCTATCAAATGGAAGCCTTGGCTTATCATGAGGGGATTCCAGGGCATCATATGCAATTGGCTATTCAACAAGAATTGGAAGGAATACCAAATTTCAGAAAGTTTGGAGGATATAGCGCTTATATAGAAGGATGGGGATTGTATTCGGAATACTTACCGAAGGAATTAGGTTTTTATAGTGACCCTTATTCTGATTTTGGTCGTTTAGCGATGGAGTTATGGCGTGCCTGTAGATTGGTCGTTGATACAGGGATTCATGCTGAAAAATGGACTCGTAAAGAAGGAATAAAGTATTATACAGACAATACACCAAATGTAGAGAGCGATGCTGTAAAAATGGTAGAACGTCATATTGTTATGCCTGGTCAAGCTACGGCCTATAAAATTGGAATGCTTAAAATATTAGAATTAAGGGCTGCAGCAAAAGAAAAGTTAGGTGCTGAATTTGATATTAGGAAGTTTCATGAAGTTTTGCTGCTAAACGGAGCACTTCCATTGAATGTTTTGGAAGATTTGGTAAATGAATGGGTCGCATCAGCAGTATCGACCGAATTAAAAGGTTTATAGAATAAACTAAAAACAAAAAAGGGGTATTGATGAAATCAATACCCCTTTTTTGTTAATGATTAGAATGTATTAAATTCTAGTTACTTTATTTAATAAGTAAAAATCTGCAAGTACCAAAGCAGCCATTGCTTCAACAATAGGCACCGCTCTTGGCACAACACAGGGGTCATGTCTTCCGCGTCCTTGCATTTCTACTACATTCCCTTCACTATCGATGGTTTCTTGTTTTTGAATTAATGTAGCAACTGGTTTAAAGGCTACTCTAAAATAGATATCCATACCATTGCTAACCCCCCCTTGAATTCCACCAGATAAATTAGTTTTGGTAGATCCATCTTGATTAAAGGCATCATTATGTTCACTACCTCTCATTTTGGTACCACAAAATCCGCTTCCGTATTCAAAACCTTTTACAGCATTTATAGACAGCATTGCCTTTCCTAATTGTGCATGTAGTTTGTTAAAAATAGGCTCTCCTAAACTGTTTGGTACATTCTGAATCACACACGTGATTGTACCTCCAATGGTATCTCCATCTTTTTTAACTTCCTTGATGTGTTCAATCATTTGTTCCGCAACTTCAGGTTCTGGACAACGAATAATATTTGATTCAATCAAAGAAAAATCTAATTCTTGATATGGTTTGTTAATTGATATGGTACCAACCGAAGAAGTAAATGCATTGATTTTTATCGAAGCAACCAATTGCTTGGCCAAAGCCCCAGCAACAACCCAATTGGCAGTCTCACGAGCAGAAGTTCTACCACCACCGCGATGATCTCTTACGCCATATTTTTTGTCATAGGTATAATCTGCATGTGAAGGTCTAAATACATTTACATTATGGGTGTAATCTTTGCTTTTCTGATTTGTGTTATGAATTACAAAACCGATGGACGTACCTGTAGTCTTCCCTTCAAAGATTCCTGATAGAAACTGTACTTCATCTGGTTCCTTTCTCGCTGTTACAATGGCAGATTGGCCAGGTCGTCTTCTGTTCAATTCACTTTGAATTGCGTCAAGATCCAATGCTATTCCAGCAGGAAAACCATCAATGATTCCACCAATAGTAACTCCATGTGATTCACCAAAAGTTGTTAATGTTAACAGTTTCCCAAAAGTATTGTTAGACATAAAAATATATTTTTAACAAAAGTAACAAACACGACGCAAAATGGTAATCTTATTTGTAATTTTAATTTAAAATGAGCCTAATTAAAAAAAATAAAAAATTCTTTGAAAAAGTTTGAGCAAAAGGAAAAAGCATCATATATTTGCACCCGCATTCAGGGAATACCTGATGAGACTCTTGGAGAAATGGCAGAGTGGTCGAATGCGGCAGTCTTGAAAACTGTTGACTGTTACAGGTCCGGGGGTTCGAATCCCTCTTTCTCCGCAAGAGGAAACCCATAACTAATGTTGTGGGTTTTTTATTTCCGAAAAAAACCAAATTCGTTTGTGTTTTTTTGAGAACATAAAAAAGACAAAATTCTTGCAAAGAATTTCGGTTTCTATACTTGTTCCGGATTTCTTTTTTGGGACGCACGCAGTAAATCTCTCTTACTCTTCTTAGAGAATCACAATTCTAACCAAAAGGCAGTAAAATTAACTTTTATGATTTTTTTTGTGCTGCATGTGGTTTAATAAATAAAGCGATTGATTTCAATTTAGACCATAGCAGGATCCTTAATAGTATGTTTATTTCCCTACCAAAGATTCCATTTTATTTAAAATTGGAGGGTTACACTTTTTATATAGCGTTATAAAAACTTTTCTCTATGATATAGAGATGTATCCTATGAGATGAATAATGAATAAAAAGGACCAGAAGAAAGTCCGAATCCAATTTCTACGAATTAACAGTGGTAAAAGGGTTTGATTTGTATTTCCTTCAGAAATTTTATGGTGGAGTGGTGCAAAAGAAAGAAATGTAAACATCCATAAAAATAGTACAATAAGCACGGAGCAGCTATTTACCATATTTAATTCATAAAAAACAGCAACAATTGCCAACACTAATTGACTCAGCATCAAAGGGATTACTACAAATGCGAGACGGGTGGTATATTTCTGATGCCATTTAAATAAGTTCTCAGGTTTGTAATAGGTAAAACTTGGATATATGATAAGTTGCACCAACCAAATAAGTGTCACCAAACCTGCATCTACTAAAAGCGAAATTTGTAAAATCAGTGCTGTGTAATCCAATATTAATTTATTTTAATAAAATCTAATTTTTAGAACTACCTGCAAGCAGCACGAAATTGTACGCTCTTTGCGCCAAATATAAACTCATAAAAAGTGATTTTCATACTTTTTGCAGGGTTGTTTTTGAATGCTTTAAATAGATTTTAGCTCTAAAAAATGTTGCGTACACCCTAAACACTTCCTATTGTATGTCTAGAGAGCTTTGCATCAAATAGCTTCGCAAATATATTGATACTAGTATGAAAACTGAATACACAATACGTGTTTATTCTTAAAAAACAATCTTGAGTTGGAAAATAGTAAAATGTGTATACTTATTTTTAAATGAAGGCGATTTTTTTGGTTACTAAAAAAAGCAAGAACGTTGTAAAAATCAACAGCACGCTAGAGACTATTTTTAAATAGAATTTTAGTCCACTATCTATTCGTTTTTATTAATAAGGTCATACCCAAACATAGATAAATTAATGTCATTTTATTTCCTATTATATACTTAAACAGATTGCATATATTTAACCTTTACTTTTGTTAGTAAAAATTGCTAAAACGAACTAAATTTTATTTCTTAAAGTAGCCCGTTCATAAGATAAACGTGTTTTTATATGGAGGTAATTAGTTGGAAAATAAAGAGATGTCTCAAAACAAAAACTTCCAAAAACGGATTACTATTTTAGACGAATGCTTCGCAAGTAGCTTAGGTGCTTATACTTTAGATAAGCTGATGCAGGTGTTGGAAGAAAAGTTAGAAGTAAATGTGGACTACCTACTAAATTTGGGACTATTTTTTAAGCCACTTTTTTAGT